>ERZ825159.1986-NODE-1986-length-17914-cov-3.302705_pt1 | contig 17914 bp, 15 predicted proteins | sample MGYA00519932_ERZ825159 | MGnify/ENA primary metagenome ERZ825159 (study PRJEB31778, sample SAMEA3449191) | human gut metagenome | biome: human gut; feature: human-associated habitat; material: faeces | place: United Kingdom | collected 2010/2012 ...
CTTTGGCGATAGCGCCCTTCATACCCTTCGCGCCCTCAGTCAGTACCAGCTCGGCGCCGTATGCTGCCAGAAGGTTTCTGCGCTCTACGCTCATCGTATCCGGCAGTGTCAGGATGGCATGGTAGCCCTTTGCCGCAGCAACTGCTGCCAGTCCGATACCTGTGTTGCCGGAGGTCGGCTCAATAATGGTTGCGCCCGGTTTTAAGATGCCCTTCTTCTCCGCATCCTCGATCATCGCCAGTGCGATACGATCCTTTACGGAGCCTGCCGGGTTTAAATACTCCAGCTTTCCTAAGATTGTTGCGTCCTTTACGCCCGCCTCCGCAGAATAGCGGTTCAGCTTTAATAAAGGTGTGTTTCCGATCAGATCCAGTGCGCTCTCAGCAATTTTACTCATAATAAAATCCTCCTGTTCTCAATTCATTTCCGTTTCTATGGTGTTTTTTTATTTTCCTATAAAACTACTATGTTTTGTATGAATTGATTATAGGACGCTATTTCTTATTTGTCAAGCGCTATTTTCTTATTTATACGATTTATTTTGGCGCACCATCCAAGATACTGGAAAATCCAGATTCCGGCGAAGATCGCACAAAAGATTGCGACGTAGCTAAGCACGCCCGCGACGCTGCGCTCCATCCAGTATGCCGCATACGCCACCGGAAGCACCGAGCCGAGTGTAATCAGAAAATACGCCGCCGTCTGACCGGCAAGACTCCAGCGATCCACTTCCCACACGACCGATCCCGCCGCATACACCATGCCAACCAGACCACACAGCACCGTCTGCACCACAACTGCCCGTATCTCACTCCCCATCGCGTCCACAAACGCGGGCACACACGGATAGTAGCTGCCGTCGCCCCAGAATGCCGACATCATGACCGTGATCACATAGCCGATCGCAATCCCGGTTGGAATTCCGAACAGTCCTCTCAGTAACACTTTCTTTTTCATATCTCTCACCATTCCCTTTCTCATATTCCCAGCAGCCGCTTGATCTTTGCCACATATCTGCGCGAGACGTAAGCCGTCTGCCCTCCCGCGAGGTTCACGCAGATCGTACCCGAAAAACTCAGGTCAAACCGTTTTGCCATTTTCAGATTGATGATCTCCGAATTTGAGATCCGTACGAAACGCGTCTGATCCAGCCGTTCCTCCGCCTCGTAAAGCCGCATCCGAAGCAGATATTCGCCCTTTGCCGTCACCGCGTAGACTTTTCCTTTTGCCGCATACACACGGATAATGTCCGCCTGCTCCAGTATCTCCAGTGTGTCTCCCGCAAAACCGGAGATCATCTGTACCGACGGCTCCTCCAGTTTTTTTAGGATTCCGTTGACTTCCTCTGTCATTTTCGCTGCCCGGATCAGTACCTCAGTCTCCTCCAGTGCTTTGTCCAGTTCAATATTGATTTTCACATGCTCCTCCTCTCCGAAGTGTCTTCCTCTGCCGGCATGTTTTCGTGTCCTCAAGAACTGTATTTAACATAACAAAAATGAGGTGCCTTTGCACCCCATTTTTCATAAGTGGTTCCTATTTACACACGATCGGTCATTTGACACATTCCCGCACTGCACGCGCGAGCCGCTCCAGTGCTTCCGTCAGCACGCTGCGCGGACATGCCACATTGATCCGCTCAAAGCCTCTTCCCGCCGCGCCGAAGATGTCTCCGGAATCCAGCCACAGTCCGGCTTTTTTTACAATCAGCTCCTCCAGCTCCTTCCCTGAGAGCCCCAGGCTGCGGAAATCCACCCACAGCAGATACGTTCCCTCCGGCTTCACCGCCTTTACCTGCGGAATCTGTTCTTCCAGAAAATGCTGCGCATAGGCAAGATTCTCACGGATATATGCTTTCACCGCTTCATACCACTCTTCGCCGTGCCGGTACGCCGCCTCACATGCCACAAGCCCCATGGTGTTAAGCTGGCTGTAGCCGGACGCCCCGACCGCCTGCTCGAACTTCCGCCGCAGCGCATCATCCGGGATAAAAATATTGGAGACCTGAAGTCCCGCAAGGTTAAAGGTCTTGCTCGGCGCCGTGCAGGTCACCACAAATTTCCGGTAGCTTTCCTCGAGTCCCGCCAGCACCTGATGCGATCCCTCAAAGACGAAATCCGCGTGGATTTCATCGCTGACCACAATCACTCCGTACCGCTCGCAGATGTCACCCAGCCGCAGAAGCTCCTCCTTTGTCCACACCCGGCCGACCGGGTTGTGCGGGTTGCAGAGGAAAAAGAGCTTCACGTTTTCAGCTTTCAGCCTCTCCTCGAAATCCGCCACATCCATGTGATAGCGGTTATCATCGCCGAGCACCAGCGTGCTGCTGACAACTCTTCTGCCGTTATCCGCAATGACTTCCGAAAATGGATAGTAAACCGGTGACTGGATCAGCACGGCATCCCCAGGCGCGGTGTAAGCTTTGACTGCCATCGCAAGTGCAAATACAACGCCTGGCGTTTTGATCAGCCATTCTTCTTTCGGCTCCCAGTTGTGATGGCGTTTCATCCATCCCGCAACGGCCTCAAAATACGGAGTCTGCGCATCGCTGTAGCCGTAAATGCCCATTTTCGCACGCTCTACCAGCGCATCCTCGATGTAGGAGGATGTCTCAAAGTCCATGTCCGCCACCCACAGCGGCAGCACGTCGGCTGGCATACCGCGTTTTACTGCGAAGTCATATTTTAAACAGTCTGTATTTTTTCGGTTGATGATTCTGTCAAAATCAAGATTTCTTTCCGTCATTTTTCTCTTCCTCAATTTCTGCAAAAACCTTCTCAAGCTCGTCGATCAGGTCCTCGATACTTTCAATTCCAACGGAGAAGCGGAGGGTGCTCTCCGTAATTCCGTTCCGCTCACGGATTTCCTTCGGCACATCGGCATGTGTCTGCGTCGTCGGATACGTAACGAGTGTCTCCACGCCGCCGAGGCTCTCTGCGAAACGGATCATTCTTACCTTCTCCAGAATGGCAAGGGCAAACTCTTTGCTCTCGAGCTGGATTGTCAGCATGGCACCGAAGCCTCTTGCCTGTTTTTTCATAATCTCATGGCCCGGATGATCCGGCAGTCCCGGATAGATTACTTTCGTAACCGCCTTCTGTTTCTGCAGCCATTCAGCAATCTGTTCTGCATTCTCCTGAGATCTTTCCATGCGGATGCCTAAAGTTTTCATGCCGCGCAGTACCAGCCAGCAGTCAAACGGAGCAAGGCCTGCACCTGTTGTCTTGATCAGGAAACGCAGTTTTTCCTGAATATCTTCGCGGTTCGTCACGATAAAGCCTGCCAGTGTATCGTTGTGGCCACTCAGGTATTTCGTGCCGCTGTGAATCACAACGTCCGCACCGAGATCGAGCGGATTCTGAAAATACGGGGACATAAAGGTGTTGTCCACAATCAGAATCAGGTTGTGGCGTTTTGCAATATCCGCCATCTTTCGGATGTCGGTTACGTTCATCATCGGGTTCGTCGGAGTTTCAATGTAGATTGCTTTTGTATTTTCTTTCACATAGCTCTCCACGTCATCACGGCAGCAGTCGATGCTGGAAAACTCGACGCCATTTTTCTCGTTGACGTTGTGGAACAGACGAATGCTGCCGCCGTACAGATCGGAGTCCGCAATGATGTGGTCGCCCTGACGGAACATTTCCATCAGAAGAGAGATCGCTGCCATGCCGGAGCTTAATGCAAACGCATCAATTCCGTTTTCCAGTGCAGCCACCATCTTCTCCAGATGCTCTCTGGTCGGGTTCTGCAGTCTGCTGTAATCAAATCCGGTGCTCTGTCCTACGCCCGGATGCGCATACGTTGCGGTCTGATAAATCGGGTAGCTGAGTGCGCCGTAGTGGCTACACTGTCCCTCGTCCTCTTCTAAATGGATACATTTTGTGTCAATTCCTCTTGCCATATGAATAATCTCCTGTTATTTCGTAATTTTTCTTTCTATACTAATCTGATAGGTTTTATAACATAACCTATCATAACAGAAAATGCGGCGTTTGTATATTCCCTTTTTTCTTTGACTTGTTATAAGTTTTTCCTATAACCGTTATAAAAAAACGCCGCCAGAAGATTTTTTCTCCCGGCGGCCGCCTCTTGCATCCATATTTTAAATAAGTTCCGCACAGATCGGATAATGATCAGAAAGGCACACACCGTCCTTCTGCTCCGTCCATTTTTCCACCTTTTTCAGTTCCCAGTCCCCTTTGAGAATGATGTAGTCAATCGAGCACTGCGGATCATTCGGATCATCGCGATGATAGTTGTGGAAGGTAATGCCGATTCCTTCCGTCGCATTCACAAGACCGGCAGTTTCCCTCAGCGGTTTCATCTCTTCGCTGTCCGGCTCGGCATTGAAGTCGCCGCTGAGAATCACCGGCACATCGGCAAATGCTTTCTCTGCTCTCAGATGTGCGAGAATCTGCTCCAGGCCAAGCTTTCTCGCCCCGGCGCACTCGTGATCCAGATGGGTGTTGATGACACGGAACACTTTTCCGGTCTCCATATCCTCAAATACCACATCCGTCGCAGTACGCGGGCACATACTCTGTACCGGATAGCGGGATCCCGGCACGTACGGTGTCGGTGACAGCCAGAAGGTTTCCAGGCTCACACTCTGAAAACGTTCTTTCCGATAGGCAATGATCATTGCCTCACCGGTCAGATCCTTTTCTCTTCCACATCCGGCAATGTAATATTCCGTCAGATTTTCCTTCAGCCAGGCAGCCACATGCGGCAGTACCTCCTGAAAACCGATGATATCCGGCTTTTCCTGTCTGATTTTTTCCAGAATCAGCGGTCTGCGGTAGATAAAATTATTGGCTCCATCCTGGCCAAAATCACAGCGAATATTAAATGTTACAAATTTCATGGTAAAACCCTCCTTTTATTTGTTTTCCTAACCCTTATTTTTGCTGGAAAGCGCTGTGCTTTCTTTTCTTTTTCTTCGTATTCACACGGCGCAGACACGCATAGCGCAGCTTCAGCCGCATTTTCCAGCTGCAGCCCGGTACCGGCTCCATCAGCTTTTCCAGAAAATGGTTCAGCGTACGTTCCTCATAAGGAGACAGCAGAATCTCACCGTAGATATGTTTCTCGATCAGATGGCAGACACGCGTATATTCGCCTGGCTCGACCGCCGGAAATCTGCGGGCGAGTTCTGCATCGGTTGCTGCTGTTTCCCAGCCAAGACCGGCATCTATGCCCCACAGACAAAGATACTGGTAAATTCTTGCTTCCGTTCTCCGGATCCGCCTGCCCGGCCGCTCCTTCTGCTGTTTCTTTGCCGCCGGTCCAAGGCAGATGATCCGCGCCGCCTCCGCCGCAATCACAAGCAGCGTCAGCAGAATCAGAAGCACGCCAAGCAGCCCGAGAAGAAACAGCGAAACACTGCGCAGTACCGGAAGAACGGCTTCGCCTGCCTTGCTCTTTCGGTTTTCCACACCGGTAATCTGCTCCGCCGACAGCGAATTGTTCTCCAGCACCACATTCTTCTGTACAGAATCTGGACTTCCGACCATTCTCTGAAGAGATGCAACATTATACAGGAACCGTTTGTTTTTTAGGTATTTTCTTTCACTTGTTTTTCTGTTGCTCCTTCCTCCATTTTTTGCTCTGCCTTAACTTCTAAAGACCATCCCAGAAAAACGCAAGTATTTTTAGTACTCCAGATACGCCCCTTTCATCGGGCTTGCTGCGTGGAGGCTGAAAAGACGGAGTACGCCTTTTTTGTATTTCGGCTCGCGCGGTTTCCAGTTTTGGCGGCGTTCTTTTAAGATCGCATCAATTTCTTCCATGGACTTGCGTTCTCCTGCGATTCCGATGATGTTAAGTTTTCGTTCCTTCACATCAATCTCAATCAAATCCCCTTCCTCGACGAGTGCGATCGGGCCGCCGTCTACAGCTTCGGGACTGCAGTGGCCGATGACCGGGCCGGTGGAGGCGCCGGAGAAACGGCCGTCGGTGATAAGCGCGATGCTCTTTCCAAGCTCTTTGTCGCTGCTGATTGCCTCGGAAGTATAGAACATCTCCGGCATACCGCTGCCTTTCGGGCCTTCGTAGCGGATGAAGACGGCGTCGCCTTTCTGAACCTTATGTTTCAGCACGGCATCGAGGCACTCCTCCTCGCTGTCGAACGGTCGGGCACGGAGGACGGCGTGGAACATTTCTTTCGGGCAGGCCGTGTGTTTGATGACGGCTCCCTCCGGCGCAAGGTTTCCGCGCAGAACAGCGATGCTGCCGTCCGTTCCGATCGCCTTGTCATACGGGCGGATAATATCTTCTTTTGTAATCGAAGTTCCATACCGCTCATTAAATTTTGCGAGCCATCCGCTGCACTTCTCATAAAATCCATTTTCCCGAAGCTCCGCCAGATTTTCTCCGAGCGTCTTTCCGGTCACTGTCATCACATCGAGATGCAGATGATCTTTGATTTCTTCCATAATCGCCGGAACGCCGCCCGCATAATAGAAGCACTCTGCCGGCCATCTTCCCGCCGGGCGGACATCGAGCAGATACCGCGCATTGCGGTGCAGACGATCGAATGTGTCGCCGGTAATCTCGATGCCGAACTCATGCGCAATGGCCGGGATGTGCAGCAGGCAGTTTGTGCTTCCCGAAATTGCCGCGTGGACAAGAATCGCATTCTCAAAACTCTCTTTCGTCACAAGATCGCTTGGCCGCATATGCTCCATCTGTGCCAGTTTTACCGCCTGGCGGCCTGCCGCCCGTGCATATGCCAGAAGATCCGGGCTTGTCGCCGGCATCAGAGCGCTTCCAGGCAGGGCAAGGCCGAGTGCCTCCGCCATGATCTGCATCGTGGATGCCGTTCCGATAAACGAACAGGCACCGCAGCTCGGGCAGGCATTGCATTTCGCCCAGTCGAGCTTCTCCTCGTCGATCTCACCGCGCTCAAATTTTGCGCTGTACATGCCAAGCTGCTCCAGTGTCAGCATCTCCGGGCCCGCATTCATCGTTCCGCCCGGCACAACAACCGCCGGAATATCGACACGCGCAAGGCCGATCAGATTGCCCGGCATACCCTTGTCGCAGCTCGACAGATAGACGCCGCCGTCAAACGGTGTCGCATTCGCGTGGATCTCGATCATATTGGCGATCATCTCGCGGCTCGCAAGACTGTAGTTGATGCCGTCCGTTCCCTGGCTCTCGCCGTCACAGATGTCGGTGCAGAAATACCGCGCCCCGAAGCCCCCCGCTTCCGCAACGCCTTTCCGCACTTCCTCGACCAGCAGATTTAAGTGGCCGCTTCCCGGGTGGCTGTCCCCGTACGTACTCTCCACCATAATCTGCGGTTTTTCAAGATCCTCTTTTTTCCATCCTGTTCCAATCCGGAGCGGATCCATCTCCGGTGCAAGTTTCCGCATTTCCTGACTCTTCAGCATTTCCTTCTCCTCCCGCTGTTTTTTAGGTATTAAAAATACTCTTTCTGCTTTTCACTATAGCAATCCCTGTATTTGATTGCAAGACAAAAAAGCTGCAGTCTGCAGGGATTCCCCACAGACCGCAGCCTCTCTGAACAGCTCACAGATTTCTCTATTTTCTGTTTGCCTGCTTCCGCAGATAATTTCCAATGCTTGTAAAACTAAGCAGCGTCACAATCAGAAAAACACCCGGGATCAGAATGATCCACCATGCCTTTGTCATCAGCGCTTTTTCCGAAAGTGACAGCATGCTGCCCCAGGAAATCACCTCCAGCGGAAGACCGATTCCCATAAAACTCAGTGTGGATTCTGCTACAATCGCACTTCGGATGTTCATAACCACCATAAACATAATAGACGAAAAAAAGTTCGGTGCCAGATGGTGCCATAAAATATAGAAAAAACTGCCTCCCATACAGCGCGACGCAATCACGTATTCACTGTTCCGGATCTGCCGTACTTCGGTCCGCACAACCTTTGCAATGCTTGTCCAGCTTGTCATTCCGATCACGGCAGAAATCGTAATCACATTGGATTTTCCCGCAGCGGCCAGAAGAAAAATGACAAGAAGAAGATTCGGCACCGACAAAAAGATCTCGGTCAGCCGCATCAGAAGTGCGTCCAGCCACGCCGGTGCACATCCGCTGACTGCGCCGAAGAGAACGGCAATCACAGTGGAAATCAGCGTAGAAAGCAGACCGATCGCCAGCGATATTCTGCCGCCGTACCAGATCATCGAGAAAATATCTCTTCCCATCGTATCGGTTCCAAACAGAAATTCCCGGCACGGCATGACGGAACAGTTTTTCAGATCCATATACGAGGGATCCTTCGTCATAATCTGCCCACAGAAAAGGCAGCCCAGCACAAGAAGACCCAGAAAAAGCTCTGCTGCCACCGGCCGGTCCTGATACCATTTTTTCTTTTTTTCTGCTTCTGTTTTTTCTGCAGGCCTCTCTCCTGCAAATTGAAATAATTGTGTTTTTTCTGTCACAGCATCATTACCTCCGATGTTTCTGCCGCTTCTTTCTCCCGCATCCGCGGATCAATTCTCTCGTTGATGATCTGTGCCGCCATATTGCACAGAATCACAACGATTCCGGACATCAGGCAAAGCAGCATCAGAAGATTGTAATCTTTGTACCGTGCGCTCTCATACGCCAGCGTTCCGATACCGGGATACGAGAAAACCGTTTCTACAATATAGGTTCCCCCCAGCACATGCGGAACAGAAATGGCCATGATGCCAAGATACGACGGAATCGTATTCCGCAGGCAATGCCGGAACAGAACCGTCTTTCGTTTCAGCCCCTTGGCTCTTGCCAGAAGCACATACTCTTCCCGCACTTCATCCAGAATTTTATTGCGGATCATGTATGCGTAATACCACAAATGACTCAGCACTACGACCGTCATCGGCAGGATCAGATGACAGACACGGTCGGAAAAATCTGCCTGTTTTCCAACAGAGTAGGCACCGGAACTCGGCAGCCATTTGAGCTGCATGGAAAAAACAAGAATCAGAAGCAGCGACAGCCAGAATTCCGGAATACATCCCGTGATGGTTCCCACCTTACAGATGATGCGGTCCAGCCAAGTATCTTCCTTCCATGCACAGAAAATTCCAAGAAGCAGCGCGAGGGTGAAAATCAGCAGAAATCCAATGCCGCCAAGCACCAGCGTATTTCCAATTCTTCCCTCGACCACGCGCGTTACATCCATTTTATATTTGTACGAAATTCCGAAATCCCCATGCAGCGCATTGCCTGCCCAGCGGATATACTGTACGGAAATGGGATCCTTCAGTCCCAATTTTTCTTCGGCCCACGCTCTTTCTTCGGGCGTCATTTTTTCCACGCGGTCTCCGTAATATGATACCAGCGGATCTCCCGGCGCAAGCCTTGAAATATAAAATACGAGCACAGACAGCAGCAGAACACTTGCCAGAAATGCCGCTGCTTTTTTTCCATAGTAAAGCACTCTGTTCCGGCTTTTCATCCTGCATCGCCTCCCTCCATCAGCACAAAATGATCTTTTTCCACTTCCCGCAGTGTTCCCGTCCGGGGAAATTCTGTATTGGAAAAATCCGGTACAGCTCTCGCTCTTTCCCTTCGCGGATCCGGAATCGGAATGGCCGCGATCAGTGCTTTCGTATATGGATGCAGCGGATTTTCAAACACGGCTCGCGCCGGGCCGGTCTCCACCAGTTTTCCATGGTACATCACACCTACTCTGTCACACAGAAATTCGACCATATCCAGATCATGCGCAATAAACAGAAACGAAAAACCGTGCTCCTTCTGCAGATGACGGAACAGATTCACAATCTGTGCCTGTATCGACGCGTCCAGCGATGCAATCGGTTCATCCGCCACCAGAAGCTCCGGCTCCATCGTCAGTGCCCGTGCAATCGCAACGCGCTGCCGCTGTCCGCCGGACAATTCTCCCGGATATTTTTTCAGATATTCCGGATCCAGCCCCACGTATTTCATCTGGAATCTGGCTTCCTCCTCATAGCTTCCCCGCAGCGGCCGGATTTTCTGCACGCGCATCGGCTCCTCAATAATGTCGCGGACCTTCATCTTCTGATTCAGACTGGAACCGGAATCCTGAAAAATCATCTGGCGTGTCGTCTGCAGCATTTTTTTATTTTTCCGGAACTGGCCTCTGTCGCAGGTATCAATCCCTTTATAATAAATCTGGCCGGCATATGGCTGATAAATATTCATCACACAGCGTGCAACGGTAGATTTTCCGGAACCGGATTCTCCTACCAGTCCAAAAATTTCTCCTCTTCGAATCTGAAACGATACATCATCGACTGCCTTGACTGCTGTTTTCCGGGACAGTGGAAAAATATGGGTCAGATGACGCACATCCAGCAAAATCTCATGTTCCATCTGTGTTTCCTCCTATCGGCGGCACAACCTTCGGTGCTCTCTCATCCAGCAGCCATGTTGCCGCATAATGGCTGTCTGTGACCCGGAACATCGGCGGCTCCTCCTCAAAATCAATTTCCAGCGCATAAGCATTGCGGCTGGCAAAGGCATCGCCCTTCGGCGGATGGAGAAGAGACGGCGGCATTCCCGGGATAGACGGCAGGCTTTCTTTTCCCCTCGAAAACGCCGGTATGGAACGCAGCAGTCCCCACGTATACGGATGACGGGGATCATAGAAAATCTCATCCACGGTTCCAATCTCTACTATTTTTCCCGCATACATGACCGCTACCCGGTCTGCGATCCGCGCTACAACGCCAAGGTCATGTGTGACAAAGACCGTCGCCGTTCCCAGTTTTTTCTGAATTTCCCGAAGCAGGTCCAGAATCTGTGCCTGAATCGTCACATCCAGCGCTGTCGTCGGCTCATCAGCAAACAGAATTTCCGGATTGCCCGCCAGCGCAATCGCCAGTACGATCCGCTGCCGCATTCCGCCGGAAAAGTGATACGGATATGCCTTTTTCCGCTCTTCTGCCTGCTCGATTCCCACCAGCTGCATCAGTTCTGTCACTCTCTGTTCCACTTCTTCTTTTCCCATGTCTTTCTGATGCGCCCGCACTGCCTCTGCAATCTGCGCTCCGACTGTCATCGTCGGATTTAAGGAAGTCATCGGATTCTGGAAAACCATCGAGAACAGTTTTCCCCGCAGTTCCCGCATTCTTCGCTCCCCGTATCCTGCAATTTCTTCTCCATTGACCAGAATTTTTCCGTTTTTGATCTTTGCATTCTCCGGCAGCAGCTTCATAATGCTTTTGCAGAGCACACTTTTTCCGCAGCCTGACTCGCCTACAACAGCGAGCACCTCACCTGCATTCAGGGAAAAGCTGACATCGCGGACCGCCTGTACTTCCCCCTCATCCGTAAAAAAGCTGACGGAAAGATGTTCCACTTTTAATCGTTCCTTCATTCCATTTTTCTCCTGTACAGACAAAAAGGAGGTAACCATACCTCCTTCGTCTGCTTTTTTGTTTTTATTCTTCGATTGTCCAGTCCTGAATATTCCAGAAAATACCAACGCCGTGGTGGCCCAGCACCGTGTCTTTGGAAATGCCCTGAATACCGGAATCTGCCACATAATTTGCATCAATATAACAGATGAATGCATAGGCCGGATCTTCTGCCAGTTCTTCCTGGAATTTTCCGTAATATTCTTTCCGCACTTCCGGATCGTCACTCTGACGGGCAAGAGACAGATACTCATCTACTTTTTCATTGGAATAGCTCGAATAATTCGCCCCTTTGTCCGTGCCGAAAACCTTATATGTATGATCGTCCGCATCGAACGGGCTTCCCCAGCCGATCAGGCAGGCCATCTGTCCGCCCCAGTCCATCTGTGCCGGAATTTCTACGGTACAGTTGATTCCGGTTTCCCGGAGCTGCTGTGCTGCTGGTTTCTATGAGCGGGACGGCGAAGAAATCGGTCCTGCTCACCGGACATCACGCTGATGACAAAACCGATTTCTTCGCCGTCCCGCTCATAGAAACCATCGCTGTTTCTGGTGCATCCGGCCGCTTCCAGAATTTCCTGTGCTTTTTCCGGATTGTAATCATAATGTTCTACGTTTTCGTTATTGTAAATGTTCCGCTGCAGCGGACTGTATGCCGCCATTCCCTCGCCAAGAAGCACAGAATCGATAATGGCCTGGCGGTCAATCGAATAACAGACGGCTGGAATGATATCCCTGTTTTTCGTCCAGTAATCATTCGCAAAGTTAAATAAGATTCCGCGGTAATCTGCAGTTGTCATATCGTAGCAGGTAAAACCGTCTTTTTCTTTGAAATTCTGCGCATTTTTCGGGTCAAGCAGCGCCAGATCCAGTTCGCCGGATTCCAGCTGCATCGCCTGTGCATTATCATCTGGTACAATTTTGAAAATGACCTTGTCAATCTTTGGTGCCCCAAGGTAATAATCTTCATTTTTTACCAGAACAATCGACTGGCCCTCGTCCCAGCTCTCCAGTTTATACGGGCCGGTTCCAACCGGTGCACGGAAGAAATCCGATTCCTGCATGTTTTCACCTTCCAGCAGGTGCTTCGGCAGGATGGCCATCGTCATGTATTCCAGGAAAGCCACGTTCGGCTCGGAAAGGCGGAAGGAAACGGTGCTGTCATCTATAACTGTAATCTCTTCTACATCCTCATAATTTGGTGCATTTTCAGATCCGTTTTCCGGATCCATGATCGCTTCGATGGTGAATTTCACATCATCCGCCGTAAATTTTTCTCCATCATGCCATTGGATGCCGTCCCGGATATGAAAGGTGTAGGTGCAGGTTTCTGCATCGTACTCCCATTTTTCTGCCAGACCCGGAACAATGTTGTCATCCGCATCGTGTGCGGTCAGTCCGTTGAACAGCAGCAGATTAATTTCACCGTGCTCATCCATCGCCGGATTAATCCTGGTATAATCAGCAGAACCGTAAACCAGGGTCGTCTCTTCCTCCCCTGTCTGGCCGGAAGAAGCTTCCGTCTCTGTTTTCGACAAATCTGTACTGTTGCTGTTTTTCCCGCTGTCCTGACCGCATGCCGCAAGGGATGCTGCAAGAGACACCATCAGCATCAAAGATAATATTTTCTTTTTCATCCTTTTCCTCCCATTTTCAGACCGTTTTTACCCGGACTGACCGCTTTTTTGCTTTGTACTCCCATGATCTGCGCGCCTGATCCATGTACTGTTCGTTCATTATATTTGATATTTCAGGCTCTCACAAGCCGGGTGGGGGGATATTTTTTTCTTTTCTCGTAAAGTTAATCGTCTCATGCAGAGGGAACTGCTCCGCATGCCAACATAAAACATGACCTTGATCAGGGGACTCTTCCTCTGCATCAAGGTCATGTTTCTTTTCCTATGATTTTAAAATTTTACAGCATATTGATAACAAATCCAGCCAGCATCGTGGACAGAACCGTAATAACCGTAATTCCTCCCACGACATATGGCACGTTTAAGGTATCTTCGATAAACGCTTTCTCCTCCGGTGTCTCTCCGACCGCATCGCCGACCTCGCGGCAGATGACCACGTTGCTCGGGAATCCGAGGAACTGCTCGACACCGATGCCGACAGCCAGATCCTTGTCGCCGACAAGTTTCCAGGTCGGGAGAACCCATCCAACCAGTGCAACACCGATCAGCGCTGCGGCAAACAGAACGATGGTCTGGAATGCCATAGTACCGAGATCACTTAAGGAAACCTTCGCCAGAGACGGGATGATGGAGCCAAAGACAGCAACCATCATAAGGCCGTAGGAATTCGATTTCTGCAGCGGTTTTGTCGGAACGAGTCCGGAAGCGGCACAGACAACACCGAGAAGCAGCGCCCAGATGCTGTAGTTGATCGGAGTCAGATCGCCAAGGATGTGGGCAACCCAGGAACCGGCTGCAACGAGCGCCATCATGACGTTGGCGGAATACCATTCTTTGTGTTTATCTGCAAAGGAAACTTTTGCGGAAGCACCGTTTCCGGTCTCCTGCTTTTTAAACTGCGCCGGATTCTCGCGGTATGCTTTCAGCAGTTTTTTTCCGTAACGGATACCCATGGCAGATGCGATCGGCGCACCGACGAATTTCTGTACGGAATAGATGACTGCACAGAGTGCTGCCGCCGTTGCCAGTCCTTTTTCTGCTGCGGCGCTTGCCATCAGCGAAGTTGCCATTGCCGCACCGTTGATAACCGGCATGCCGACGAGCATAGTGTCAAATCCGATGATCGGGGATACCAGAAGCATCACAAGGCAGGACGCCAGCATACAGAGTGCCGCCATTAATACAGTTCTCCACTCCTCGATCAGCTGTTTCACGTTCAGGGTAGTACCCATGTTGAACAGTACCATCGCAATTGCCAGTTTTGATAACGCCGTAAGGCCTCCCTGGTCGATGATGTCCGCCGGGATCAGTTTCGTCAGAAAGCCTACCAGGAACAGGAGCATGACGACCATCATTCCGGACAGCTTTCCTTTTGTAATTTTACCGACAATGTCGCCAAGTGCAAACACGATCAGAACAATCATGAAGCTGGAGAACATTGCGTTGTTTGTTAAAATCTCAGCCATTTCTTTTTCTCCCTTGCTCTTTTTAATTTGAAATTATACATAATTTTCTTTTATTTTGCAAGTTTTATCCAGTTTTTATTTTATATTTTGCATATTTATGCAATCCTTCCAATTATCCGCGCCACAAGCTCTCCGGCATGATAGAAGTCATCGAGATGCAGATATTCTTCGGTCGAATGATTCTTGAAATATCCTGTTGCGATACCGACACAGGTGATTCCCTTCTGATTGAAAATATTGCCGTCCATACCGCCGCCTCCGCCGTTGATCTGCGGTTCGATTCCCATCTTTTTCAGGGATTCCGTGACGATCTGAATCATCTCGGAATCCTCCGGGATGAAGAACGGCAGGAAGGTGTTTTCTCTTTTAAATTCCACACGCGCACCGCGCTTTTCTGCGATTTCACGGCAGTGCGACTGGAAATACGCTTCATAGCGGTCGAGTTTTTCTCCCGACCGGCTCCGCATCTCTCCGCGCAGGATTGCGTGGTCGCAGACAACGTTCATTGCCTCGCATGTTTTGGACCAGAGGTGAGAAAAGTTCGACGTTGTATTTTCATCCAGTCTTCCCGTCTCCATCGTTGCGAGCATTTCCGCCATAATTTTTGCCGCATCAATGCCTTTCTCCGGCTCATTTCCCGCATGGGCTGCCTTGCCGAAAACCTGTGCTTCCAGAAGGGCACGGCCCGGCGCACCATTTACAATTCGGCCGATGCGTCCCGGGGAGTCGAGCACATACATCGTTTTTGATGTCAGCAGGCTTACATCGAATGCTTTCGCACCGTACAGACCGGCCTCCTCGCCGACCGTAAAGAGGATCTCCAGTTTCGGAAGCGCCTTCCCGGATTCAATCGCCTGACGCACGCCTTCTAAAATGGCTGCCACACCGGACAGATCATCCGCCGCCAGAATCGTGTCGCCCGAAGAACGAAGGATTCCATCCTCCTCCACCGGTTTGATTCCAATGCCGCCCGGCACACGGTCCATATGGGAACAGAAACAGACAACACCGTCCCGCTCTCCTTCCCGAACCGCCAGAATATTGCCGCACACGCCGCCAAACGTAGCCCCGGCCTCATCCCGCGTAATCGCAAATCCCATCTGCTCCAGTTTTTTCACCAGATGCTCTGCAATCTCCGTCTCCTGACCGCTCGACACATCAATCCGCATCAATTCGGTCAGTTCATCTAACATACGTTGATTTTTCATTTCTTTTCCACTCTCCATTCTTGAAAAAAATTTTCAAAAACAATTCTTCTACATCTTACCATTTGCCTTTCGTCCTTAATAGGTGTAAAATTATGCCATAATTCATTTTTATGTCTTTAATTCTCGGAAAGGAATTTTATATATGAAAATCGGCGTAACAGGTTCTGACCATATCTGCGACAGGATTCAGAAAACGCTGGAGAAGCGCATGCCGGACCTTGAAGTGGTCTACCGGCGTTCCAACGATTACCGGTACGGTCTGGAAGCGGCTGCCCAGTTTCAGAAAGGGAAAGTATCCGGCATTATTTTTACTGGGCCGACCAACTATCACTATGCTTTAAAGCGGCTGGAGCCAAACGTTCCCTGGACCTTTCTTCCGCACAATCAGGCTTCCATCTTAAAAGCGCTGGCGGAATCTGCTGTCCGTTATTCCTGCGTGCCGGATGTCATCAGTATCGATATGTATGAGGAACAGCTTGTGCAGGAAACGCTGGAAGAGATCGGCATTTCCAATGGCCGCGTCCTTGTGGCACACGGCTCTTCTCCCGATCAGGGCGATTTTCAGGATGCCCTCACGGATTTTCACCGTTACAACTATTTTCACAACGGGGCAAAAATCTGCTTTACCAACATGGAAAAAACGTATGAGGCACTGTCGGCAGAAGGCATTCCCTGCATCCGCATCTCGGTTTCCGAGGATGTAATTCTGGAACAGGTTTATCATCTTCAGTTTCTGGAAAATACGGCGCAGAAGAACCGCGGGCAGAGTGCTTCCGTGCAGATCTATTTTGATTATTCCTTTGATCAGGAGACGGATCTTTCGCTCCGGGAATGGGAGAAGATTCATTATCAGAATGAGATGCGCGAGCTGATCTACTCTGCCGCCCACCGCATGGGGGCTGCTGCGTTCTCCGAGGGCGCTTCTATTTTTTATATCATGTCATCCCGTCCGGTTCTGATGCGGGAATTTATTCAGAACGGGGAATATCAGAAGATTCTGTTTCACGGACAGCAGACGCCGCACAACCGGCTGTGGATCGGCATCGGCTACGGTGATACTCCCATGGAGGCGAAATCCCGCGCGGCGATGGCGCTCAACCACTCGATCGCGGACCGCTCCGGCGCGAACTATATTGCGGAGGATGAGCATCAGTTTACCGAAATTAAGATCAATGACCCGACCGATCACACGGCGTATCTTCTGCACCGGCTTCACATCAGCAGCAGTACGTATGAAAAACTGAAAGAGATTCTGCGGTCACATGATCAGGTAATCACTTCCGCACAGCTCGCTGCAGATATGGGGATCACGGAGCGGAGCGCCAACCGGCTGATTCTGCGGCTGGAACAGGAAAACTGTGTGACCACGATCGGCAAAATCAGCGGCGGCAGGGGACGGCCGGCACGGATTATGAAAATCACTTTATAAAACATAAGAAATGGAGAATGTTTATGGATAAAAGAACGGAACAGGCATTTGCCTATCTCGAGAAAAACGAACACAGTATGATGGAGCTGCTGAAAAATCTTGTCTCCATTGAAACGCCTTCGGCTGATCGCGAGGCGAATGAGCGGATTGCGGCGCATCTCGATACGTACTGTGATGCGCTCGGCATGGAGCGTCAGATTCATCACTTTGAGAAGGCTGGCCCGACGTTTGCCGCGTGGACCCGGCCGCAGGAAAAGAAGCCGATTCTTCTGCTTGGGCATATGGATACAGTTCATGCGGTTGGAAAGTTCGGCCCGGAACCGTTTCTTGTGAAGGATGACCGCGTGTACGGTCCAGGCGTTTATGACATGAAGGGCGGCGATGTGATCGCGCTGTTTGTGCTCCGCGCACTGAATGCGGTCGGGTATGAGGACAGACAGATCAAACTGGTGCTCACCGGTGATGAGGAAGTCGCCCATGCATTTTCCCACGGCGAGGCCGGAAAGCTTGTCGAGCAATATGCCAGCGGCTGTGAGGCGGCGTTTAATCTGGAATCGAGTTATACCAACGGTGAAGTGACTACGAGAAGAAGCGGCGGCGCGATCATCCGCGTGAAAGTAAAAGGAAAAGCTGCTCATGCCGGAAAGGAACCGCAGAAAGGCGCGAGTGCGGTTCTGCAGGCGGCACGCATGATTACAGAGATTGAAAGCCGCTCCGTTTTCGGCTATCTTTCCTTCAATTGCGGCCGCATTTCGGGCGGAACCGGCGCTAACGTTATCCCGGATTCCTGTGAGT
>ERZ825159.1995-NODE-1995-length-17853-cov-4.812058_pt1 | contig 17853 bp, 16 predicted proteins | sample MGYA00519932_ERZ825159 | MGnify/ENA primary metagenome ERZ825159 (study PRJEB31778, sample SAMEA3449191) | human gut metagenome | biome: human gut; feature: human-associated habitat; material: faeces | place: United Kingdom | collected 2010/2012 ...
GACGCTCAATTTTGGGGCGTCGCGCAGCGTCGCAAGCGTATTTTTCTCCTTGCTGACTTCGCCGGACCGCTTGCGCCGCAGCTATTATTTGATGTATTTGGCGAAACGGGAAACTGCGGGAAGGAGGTCACATAGATGTACCGATTCGATGCAAACGGGCAGCTGATGATGCTTGAATTGGAAGCAGCCGAAAGGACCGGGGCTCCGCCCAAGCGCAGACCGGGCAAACCGGACTCCGAACTGATTTCGATCCCGTATTTCCACCTGGATCTGGTATCCGGTTCTGTCGACCTCTTCGGGCAGCGCCACTGGGAGCTCCGATCTCCATGGCGTAAAGGGAAACGCCCCCTCAATACCGGGGCTGCCCCCCGTATTCCGATCCGAGTCCCGCTCTCCGGCATACTGGAGGCAAACCCGGCGCAAAAGTATTATCTGTCGAAAGTCGCCTGCATTGGCATCCTGCGCCGAGCCTTTGAGCGCGGCAAGGAGCTGCCGAAGAAGCTGGAGCGTGCCCTAAAAATCCAAGCGGGGCTCATGCGCCCGGACGGACAGCCCACAGGATTAGAAGCGTACCACATCAACCAGCGAGACGAGGGCATCGACCTGCACGGCGTGTCAGGCGCATTGTTGGCAACGACGAATATGGCCGGTAAGTACATCATCAATGTGCTGGAGCCGAAATGTTGGGATGACGGCGGCGACCCGGACGATACAGCCGCCCCGGAAGCCTTCCGAAAAAGCACCCTGCTGGCGCAGCACATTTCCTTCCTCAAGGACTTCTTCCGCGCCTACAAGGATTTCTCGGATGCCCATATCGACACCATTGAGATCATGCTCTCCAAGCTGTATGGAAAATGGGGCATCACAGAGCGGACCAATTTCCGCCGTATGCGCTCGGAGGACTATCCCATCCTCTCTGATCTCTATGACCTGATCGAGGCGGAGTACAAAAGCTATGACATGGCCGCCCACCAGCTTTACACCGAGCAGATCCTGCGTGAGGTGCTGCTGGGGCTGCACTCCATGTGCAAGGGCGCGGACGCGCAGTTTTTCAATGGGCACACCAACATCACCTCCAGCCGCTTCCTCGTTTTCGGTGTGAAAGGACTGCTGGGCGCAGCGAAGAATGTCCGCAACGCCATGCTATTCAATATTCTGTCGTTCCTGTCGGATAAGCTGCTGACCGAGGGCAATACCGTGGCGGCGCTGGACGAGCTGTATATCTGGCTGTCCAATCCCACAGCCATTGAGTACATCCGAAACTGCCTCAAGCGTGTCCGCAAAAAGGAATCTGCCATGCTGCTGGCAAGTCAGAATCTGGAGGATTTTGACCAGGAGGGTATCCGTGAGATGACAAAGCCGCTATTCAGCATCCCGCCTCACCAGTTCCTGTTCAACGCAGGCTCCATCGACAAGCGCAGCTATATGGAGATGCTCCAGCTGGATGAGGCGGAATACAATCTCATCAAGTTTCCCCAGCGTGGCGTGTGTCTGTACAAGTGCGGCAACGAGCGATATCTGCTGGAGGTACACGCCCCTGCATACAAGGAAAAGCTGTTTGGCACAGCGGGTGGCCGCTGATGGCAGTAACCGCGGGTATGATCGCCAAAGCCGCGGCGACAGCCCTTTCCAACGAGAAGCTCCGCAAAGGGATCGGCTGGGGGCTGGTCGCTGTTCTCTCGCCCGTCATCCTCCTGATCGCCGCGCTGTGCTCCATCGGCACAGGCGGTGCAGATCACAACAACCAGGCGGTAGCTGCAGCCTTCTATGGCGTGAGTTACTCAACAGAAGTACCCGCAGCATTCCGGTATCATATTGAGGAGATGCGCTCCGCGTTTTCTCTTCTGGATTCGGCGGTCGCCTCCGTCAACGGGCGGACGGAAGGCGGAAACAGCCTTGACCCGATCCGAGTCAAGGCTGTTTTTTATGCCCTCTGCTTTGGCGAGAACGCTCCCGGCAGACGGGCGGCAAACCGCTTTGTGGAGTGCTTCTACACTTGGGAAACCCGTACTCGCACGGTAGAAGTTGAGAACGAGGACGGAACGGTCACCAGTACAGAAGAAGAATACACCGTCGCTGTTCCGGTTTCGCTATATCAGGTGTATGCCAATCTGGAAGCGGAGCTGGGCCGGACGATCACGGAGGATGACAAGAGCAACATCAACCACATCTATACCATGATCGCCGGTGCCGCAGGCGGCGGCAGCTACAGCGGCGAGTTCCTTCGCGGGGATGGAAGCAGTATCGACTTGGACATCTCCACCTTTACAGATCCTACTACCAAGAATGCCGCCGATCTTGTTACCTATGCGGTTCATGCATGGGAGTCCAGCTGGGGCTATGTCTGGGGCACCTATGGTAATATGCTGACGGAGTCACTCCTCACCTACAAGGTGTCGCAATACCCGGACGGTGTTGGCAATCATGAGAACTTCATCCGTGGTCACTGGCTGGGCGGCAGGACCGCCGACTGCGTAGGGCTCATCAAGGGCTACAGCTGGCTGTCCCCGGAAACGATGACCATCGACTATGGTACCCATGGGATGCCGGATATCGGCGCAAACCAGATGTACTATAACGCCAGGGAATCCGGCCCCATTAGCACAATGCCGGACATTCCCGGCCTTGCGGTTTGGCATGAGGGACACATCGGTGTTTACATCGGCGGCGGTCAGGTCGTCGAAGCTATGGGGACAAGGTATGGTGTCGTCAAAACGGAGCTGGTGGGCCGCGGCTGGACGCACTGGCTGAAGGTGCCGTATATCAATTATGACTGAGGAGGATCGAATGGAATTTCCAAAAGATGAAGTAAAGAACAAAGTCGTCTGGACAAAAGGCGCAGACTTTACTGACGGATCACCGCGATACACCTTCGAGGGACGCGACCCCGCCACGACCTATGAACGATTTCAGGTCGTTATCTATACAGAGATGGAGCGCCGATATGCACACGACCCCGGAAGCCTCTGTAATCACTATTATGGTTATGTGCGCGACGACAAAATGGAGTGTGCTGAAACGATTGGACCGTACTATTCTGTGCGGGAGGCAAAGCAGAAAACGCTGGAATTGTTTAATTCGTTCGTGCAGCAATACGCCGCTCAAGAATTAGACAGTACTACACCGGAATCTGCGGATTACGGACAGGATGATCAGCAAGAGCATTTTCAATACCAATGGGCAGGGGGAACACCGCAGAGGAAGTATGCAGACATGCTGGACAAGCTGATTCCGCAGCACGATGCGCACACCACCGCAGCGTGGATCGCCTTCGCTGAGGAGTTGGCAGACGGTGTGGAAAACGGCTTTGAGCGAGAAGCGGTCTCGCTGGTCGCGGCCTTTCAAGAGATCTCTGAGCGATTCGATCCCAAAGTGGTGAACACGATCTATCAGACCATCCATGTACCGGACAACGCCCTGCTGAGTAACGAGATCATTCCGGCAGCAGAGGCCGCAGAGCAGGGTGCGAGTGTACAGGAGATTTCCGACATGGCGGCAGACGGCCTGTTCGGAGGCGGTCCAATGCCCACGCTGAAGATGTAGGAGGAATGGGACATGGCCTATGTGAAAGCAATCCCACCGTCCGTGGTCTATCATCTGACGAGGATGGAAAACCTCGACAGCGTTCTGGACGACGGCAAGATCCGCCGCTTCATGGACAGCGAGTGCTGGTTCTGTGAGAGCCTCGGCAAAATGAAAGCGTACATGGAGCAGACCGTAATGTGTGAGGGAAAGCCCTACTATGCCGTGAGCGGGCAACTCTGCCGCTATCCCAAATTTGTGCCGGAGGACTATGTTCTTCTCAAGCTCACGCCCTGCGGCTACGAAGATAATTGGTACCGCTGGAATCAGGAGATCCCTCCCGGCAGCCCGAAAGAGCTGGTGCAGGCGGCGAAGGAATTTTCAGGGCTGAAGATCGGCTACCGCGGCGACCTCACCTTCCGCAACGCGGAGGTCATCGATGTGGCGTTGTTTCTTACGGAGGAGATCGTGCAGAGAGAGTCGGTACAGACCACATCGGAACTGCAGGAGCTCCTATTTGAACACATCGAGCGTGAACAGCGGGAATACACCGATTCCCTCTACCGCATGACGCAGGGGCAGCTCATTGCCAACGCCGGGGAGATCGAGGCAAACAGGATTTGCTATAATGCCCTGCTCACCACAGCTTTTGAACGGGAGCAGTTGATCCTGCTTCTCTCTAATGACAAACCGCTTACCTCTGTAAGAGAGGCGTGGCAGGCAGAGCAGGCTGAAAACTATGACATGGGGTTCAGTCACACGATCCTACGGTTCTGCGAGGACATCCGGCAAGCGCAGCAACCGGAAATGACAATGTGAGAAACGAGGGGAATATGGACGATATCAGAAACACCTCTGCTCTCTTCGTCGGTGGACAAGATACAGCGCCCCATACAGAGCGGACGGCACGGGCGCTTTGGCAGCTTCTGTTCCAAAAGACAGAAAACGAGATGGCAGGGTACATGAACCGGCTCGACCAGCTCTCTCGTGACGAATTGATTCAGGCTGCAGATGAGATCTCCGCCATGATGACCTGCCACTCCGAGCTGCTGGTGTTCAGAGAAGACCTTCCCCGCAAGGAGATGATCTTCCTGCTGCAGCAGGACAAGCCGCTTGAACTTCTGAGCGAGGCTTGGATGGAGCGTCGGACCATGGATGAGGGTGAGCTCTTCCAGAGCCTGCTCATCGAAGTATATGAGGATGAGCATCAGCAGTTACTCAATGAGCCGCTGATGCTGTGATCGGAGGTGCGTTGCATGAACATGGCTCGTTATGAGCAGGAAACCATTATCAACTTCAACGAGGAAGAAAAGACCGCCGGTATTTACACGCACAACAACCCCCTGCGCCGAAAGCTGGAGAGTCTGGCACTGGACAGGCCGGAGGACTGCAGGCTCGTGAAGGCGTCCCGCAGCGGACGGGCAGTTGACTACACCATTCCAAAATCATGGATAAAGATCGTACCGCCGCGGATCGCAAGTGAAGCGCAAAAAGCAGCTCTTGCAAGGGCTCGGAAAGCGGCAAGTAAGCCGCTATGACCCCTGCGCGCGCAGCGTTTCAACAACACTTGTCTCGTGCCGAGGGTAGTTACATCACCCACAACACAAAAACGCCGAAAATAGCATATAGAAGGAGGACACGCACATGAAAAAAGCAACTGTCACCGTCACCTTTGACGATGAGAAGCTGGGCGCACTGGAGTTCTCGCTCCGCAAGGAACACTCCTCTGTGCAGGAGCACTTGGAGGATGCGCTGAACGCTCTGTATGAAAAAACCGTGCCGGAGCCGCTGCGGGAGTATCTGGACAGCAAGGCCGCTCCCGCGGCGGTGAAACCCAAGCGCACGGTCAAGCCCGCCGCACCCAAGCCGCAGAGCAGTGAGCCGAAGCCTGCGGCTGTGAAGGAGGGCAACTGAGATGGCGGATCATGTAGACATCACACTGTGGATCGACCGGCGTTGGAAGGATGCCATCGAGAAGCATCTCAAAGGTGAAACCCTGCAGGAGTATCTGGAGAATGTGCTGGATGAGCTTTGCAACCAGCTCCCAGAACGTGAGTACAAACGCATCAGCGCCGAGATCTACGCGGAGGATGCCGCGCGGCGCACGGAGGAAGAAGCAGCCCGCACCTACGCCGCCTACCATGTGACGGAGCGCGGGCAGGAGTGGTACTTCAAGACCTCGCTCGGCGAGGAACTGCTGGCGGTCGGGAAAAAGCTGCGCGGTTATCTTACAAAGGGCAATGGTGCTGCACCGGACAAATTTATCGGAATGTTTTTCGGCGGGCAACCCATCACGGTGGAAGAGTACAACGCGCTCACTGCCCTTCGCATGGAGAACACCGGCAAGGTGCGCGGCGTGTTCGATGTGAACTTCGACAAGCGGGAGTTCTCCGCCGTTCACATCATGGACGGTTGGCAGACCTGGGCGATGCGGGATGTGTCAGCGGCGGTGTACCATGCCACACGGTCGCAATTCGCGTCGAGCGATGATAAGTGGCGCAAGCTGCTGGATCATCTGAGCGGTAAAGAGATCACCTCGGCGGGACATCTCTCCGCGCGAAATTTTTCCTTCAGTGATGAGATCATGATGGAGGAAGACGGTAAGCTCAACTTCTATGTGGACGCAGATTTTGATGTGGACGCTGCCTTCGGAACCTTCGTCCTCACGGACAAAAACGATGACTGGCTCAACATCTATGCCAACTACGACATCGCGGAGGATAGACCCTGCGACACGCTGGAGCTGACGCTCTGCAAGGGTGACGGCTCCGAGGAGAGCTGGAGCTATCCGCTCAACGCAGCAGAGAAGGATGTCCTGCTGCGGAAGATGGATGCGTTTTGCATGGAACAGACCGGCATGAGCCTGCGCGAGTATGCCCAACAGCTTCACGAGGAGCAGGCACAGACTGCGGAGCTGCAGCTGTGATCGTAAAGGAAAAGAAAGCGGAGTTTCTCTTGGCTGGTTATCCTAACACCGGAACAGGAGCAGCGCGATTCACCGGTGCTGGGAATGTGAAATCGAATACGCTGCCCGGAGAGCCGTGCCAACTGGCGTGGCTCTCCCTTTTGCACCCGCGGCTTATCTAAAAGATGCGGAACACCGCGCAGGAGCAAACCATGTAATAACTGCGGTTTCCATTGGCTTTTCACAAAACCGGCCATGGATTTTTTGTTGCTTTTCGTGGATAGCTTTTCTCCCTGCGCCGTGACATTGTGTTTGCACGGGCATTGCCCGAATCAAAAATCAGGAGGAAACAAGCATGACAATTGATAACGCAAAGGAACTGCAGATGAATATCGCAAAAGAGGGACTGGCATTGCTGGTGCTCCACCCCACCGCAGATGTGCAGCTCCACCGAGAGTGCATCTCCCACATTGGGACGGTGTGGGGCATCCCCGTAAGTGACACGCAGGAGGTCGCCTCACTGCTGGAGCGTGAACAGGCGGCCATCCTTGCCGCGGGAGAAAATGGCACGGTGACACATGTGCTGCCGGAAGAAGAATTACCCATAAACGCCAGTGGGCTTGAAACGCTGGACAACATCTGGGATCTGTTTGAAACAACTCTGCGCACAGACAGTGCATACGCCAGGACGAGGCTGTTCGAGATGGCAAAGTGGCTGGAGGAGTATCAGAACCTGCTGGACTGGATCGAAAAGACGCCGGCGGAAAAGCAGGCTTGGATGGAGCCGGTCAGCTGACCACACCCCACAGGAGGAGCCGCCCACCGGAGGGCGGCTCCTCTGTTTCGCCAGCTATGCCCCCTGTGAGCCGCTGTGTGCGGCTTTGGGGGCGAGGGTGGCATCCCTGCACCCCGGACAGGCATCGGCGCTGTTTGCCCCCGCTTTCGCCCCTCCTATGGGGAACTGTGCTGGGAACCCACCTGTTCGATAAAAGCACAAGATAAACGCCCGCAGTCGGAAGCGACCGCGGGCTGTCCACAAAGCCCCGCAGTGCGGGGCTTTTTCACAGGTCACAAACCAATGTCGGTTTGAGGCTCTGTCAAGATGAACCGATGTCGGTCCGCAGGAGGAGTGCAGCGTTTGCAGGGCTTTCCGGCGTTTTTGACCGATGGCAGCGGAAGGAAGGAGGAAAAATGGAGGACAATAAGAAATGCACCACGATCTGGCTGCGGCCCAGCGTCATTCGCCGCATGGACGCATGGCTGGAGGAGGCGAACTGCAGGAGTCGCAGCGAATTCATTGAAAAGGCGGTCCGTTTTTACATGGGCTATCTGGGAACAGAGGACACCTCCGAGTATCTCTCGGACGCACTGGTGGCAACGCTGCGCGGGATCATCGCGGACAGCACCAACCGCACCAACGGCATTCTCTTCAAGTGCGCGGTAGAGCAGGGCATCATGGCGCACACCATCGCCGCCCACTTCCGGGATACGATGGAGGATCGCCGCGCCCTGCGCGGGTATGTGGTGGACGAGGTAAAGCGCACCAATGGTCAGATCAGGTTTGAGGATGCCCAGGATGTCCAACGGCAGCTGCCGGATGACACATGGCGAGATTGATATTTATCTCTCCATACATGAAGGGCGGCAGAGATGCCGCTCGGCTGGCCCATCGCACCCGCTACTTCGCCACCCGCGAAGGTGTGCAGCTTCTCAAGGATGACAATGCCCATCTTCCTGTTACAAAGAAACAGCAGCAGTACATCCGGCGTCTGCTCCGCAGCTTCCCGGAGGCAAGGGAGCTGCCAGAGCATGAGGACTATGCAAACACACCCAACCGGCAGACTGCCTTTGCGCTCATCGCGCAGATCCACGAGGACTTTATCGAGCCCATGGATGGCCGGGAAAACTATCTGGATTATGTCGCAAACCGTCCCGGCGTAAAAGCATTGGGCGAACATGGCCTGTGGGATGCCCATGGCAAGGTCCCGTCGCTGGAGAATGCCGTGGCAGAGGTGGCGCGGCACACGGGGAATGTGTGGACGCCGGTCATCTCCCTCTCCCGTGAGAACGCGGAGCGGCTGGGCTATACCGACCTTAAAAACTGGCAGGAGTTCATCAACGCATCTATCACGGACATCGCCAAGGGCTATAAGATCCACCCGGACCGCCTTCGCTGGTACGCAGCTATGCACGAAAAGGAGAAGCACATCCATGTTCACATGGTGCTCTTCTCAACCGATCCGAAGGAGGGCTACCTCTCCCGGCAGGGTATCCGCAGCATCAAGTCCGCGCTGGTCAGCACGATCTACCGGAACGACCGCCTGCACATCTATGAGCAGAAGGACGAACAGCGCGGCCTGCTCCGGCAGGAAGCGGAAGCACGGATGGCAACGCTCATCGGGCAGATGGCAACCGGTACTCTGCAAAGCGATAAGCTGGAGTTGTTGGTGACAGATCTCGCCCAGCGGCTTCGGGAAATCAGCGGCAAAAAGGTCTACGGTTATCTGCCGCCTCGTGTCAAACGCATCGTGGATGAGATCGTGGACGAACTGGCAAAGGACGAACGGGTGTCATCCGCCTATGCTCTATGGCAGGATCTCCGAGAGCAGCTTTGCACTGACTATAATCAGACACCGCCGCAGCGTGTACCGCTGTCGCAGCAAAAGGAGTTCAAGACTGTGCGCAACATGGTCATCCGGGAAACGCTCCGCCTCTCGGAGATGCACTTCACCTTCGAGGATGATGCCATGCAGGATGAGCCGGAGCCGGAAGAACCGCCTGTTCCTCCAGATCCAAGTGCGGAGCGGATGATCCATCAGCGGGCTCGGTTTTACCGCAGAGCAAAAAGCGTATTAGATGCTGCGGACGCAGATCCCAGCGAGAAGTCAATGGGATTGGTCACACTCCACCGTCTGTGGGAGGAGGGCTATACCATCGCGGCACACCAGTTGGGAAAGGCATATCAGGACGGGCTTGGCATATCGATTGACCGAAAAGCGGCGGCAGAGTGGTTTCAAAAATCGGCGGAGGCCGGAAATACTTGCTCCGCATACGCGCTGGGCAAACTGCTGCTGGAGCAGGAGCAATTCCCGCAGGCCCTTCACTGGCTGCGGCAGGCAGCGGAGCAGAACGATCCATACGCGCAATCCCGGCTCGGCAAGCTGCTGCTCACCGGCGCGGAAGGTGTGCCGAAGGATATAGATGCGGCCATTCAGCTTCTGAAGGGCTCTGCCACGCAAGGGAATTCGTTTGCCCAATACACGCTGGGAAAGCTCTATTTGCTGGGACAGGAGGTAAAAGCAGACCGCGAAGAAGCTCTGCGCTATTTCGCACAGGCAGCGGCACAGGGCAACACCTACGCTCAATATTTCATTGACCATCAGGAGGACTTCTCCGGTGCGGCGGCGGGAACCGCTATCCTTCGGATGCTCCATCAGATGAGCCGCATATTCCGCGAGAACGCCGCCCAGCCTGCCATCTATGCAGGAATGCAGATCGACAAGAAGCGTCGCCGCAGATTGCAGGAGAAGCGTATGGCGATGGGACACAAGGCGGATGACCATGAGGATCGCGGACTGACGCAACAGACACAATAAGGGAGGGACTATGTCAAAGCACATTCCGTTTACAACCGAGCAGAAAGAACGAGCCGCGTCGGTGGACTTGGAGGAGTTCCTCCGCCGCCGAGGAGAAAAGCTCATCACATCCGGCAGGGACAAACGCCTTGCCAGCGACCACAGCATCACCATCCGCGGCTGCGAGTGGTTCGATCACGCCACCGAGCAGGGCGGCAGAGCCATCAGCTTCGTCAAGCAGTTCTATGGACTCAGCTACCCGGACGCCATGTCTCTGCTCCTCGGCGATGATCTCGGCGGAAGCTACCCTGCGGCAAAGGAGAAGGTGCCAGCGCCTGCAAAGCCCTTCGTACTGCCGCCGCAGAGCGAGTCCATGCGCCGTGTGTATGCCTACCTGCTGCAAAAGCGTTGTATCGACCGCGAGATACTCAATTCCTTTGTGCGCAAGAGGCTCATCTACGAGAGCTGTGAAAGATCCAAGGACGGGACAAAGGAATACCACAACGCCGTGTTCGTCGGATTCGATGAACACGGCGTTCCCCGTCACGGGCATAAGCGTGGGCTGTATACCATGGGGCAAAGCTATCGCGGCAACATTGAGGGCAGCGACCCGCAGCACAGCTTTCACTATCTCGGCGGCGATGACACACTCTATGTCTTCGAGGCCCCTATCGACCTGCTCTCTTACATCTCCCTTTTCCCGGATGGGTGGCAGGAGCATAACTATGTGGCCTGCTGCGGGACATCCTCCATCCCCGTACTGGAGATGCTGCGGCAGCTCCCGCAGCTCCGGCAGGTGTACCTCTGCCTGGACAATGACGCTGCCGGTCATGCCGCCAGTGAGCGTATGGCTGCGCTTTTGGAAGAACACGATCTCAATGCAGTTCGACTCGTACCGCAGCAAAAGGACTGGAACGATGATCTCAAGGCAGAACAGGAAAACAACATGGAAAGGAGCGAGCTATGCCAAACCTTCTGCTGACAATGTGGGACACGATCAAAAGCTCCAACATCGGAATATTGGTCGCGGCAGGGCTGGGGATGTTCGCTGTCATCGGTGGACTCTCTATGCTGTCCTACCACTATACTCTCAGCGGCATCAAGTCCCGCACCGTGGGTGACGGGCAGCACGGCACGGCGCGTTGGGCGACCGATAAGGAGATCCGCCAGACCTATGCCCATGTGCCGTTCAAGGTCAGAGACTGGCGCAAGGGAGTAAGCCTTCCCACAGAACAGGGGCTGGTGCTGGGCTGCAAGGGCAAGAAAGATGAACTGACTGCGCTGGTGGACAGCGACGACATCCATTGCCTGATGATCGCCGCCTCCGGCGCGGGCAAGACGGCATTCTTCCTCTATCCCAACCTTGAATATGCCTGCGCGTCCGGCATGAGCTTTCTGGCTCTGGATACCAAAGGTGATCTCGCCCGCAACTACGGCTCTATTGCCAAAAAATATTACGGCTACAAGCATATCTCCGTCATCGATCTGCGTAATCCTACCCGCTCGGACGGAAACAACCTGCTGACGCTCATCAACCGCTATATGGACATCGCCAGAAAACAACCGGACAACCTCGCCGCCCGCGCCAAAGCCGAAAAGTACGCCAAGATCCTCGCCAAGTCCATCGTCAGCCCGGAGGGAAACTCCGACCACGGGCAGAATGCCTTCTTCTACGATGCGGCGGAGGGCTTGCTGTCTTCCACGATCTTGCTGCTTGCGGAGTTTCTGCCGCCGGATGAGGAGCACCCGGAGGAGCGGCGGCACATCGTGTCGGTATTCAAGCTGGTGCAGGATCTGCTGGAGCCGGCGCGTGGTGCTCGGGGACGCTCCCGTTTCCAGCTGCTCATGGATAAGCTGCCGTCCGAGCACAAAGCGCGCTGGCTGGCAGGCGCCGCACTCAACAGCTCCGAGCAGGCCATGGCATCAGTCATGTCCACGGTGCTGTCCCGGCTCAACTCGTTCCTTGATAGTGAGCTGGAGCAGATCCTGTGCTTCGACAGTGCCATTGACGCTGAAATGTTCGCTGCGGAGAAATCCGCCATCTTCCTCATCCTGCCGGAGGAGGATCAGACAAAGAACTTTATGGCAGGATTGATGATCCAGAACCTCTCCCGTGAGCTGTTCGCAGTAGCGGATGAGAACGGCGGCAAGCTGAAAAACCGTGTTATCCTCTTTTGCGATGAGCTGGGTACCATGCCGCCCTTTGATATTCTGCCGCTTTTCAGTGCTGGACGCTCTCGCCGCCTGACGCTGGTACCCATCATCCAGTCGCTGGCGCAGCTGGAAAAGAACTATGGCAAAGAAGGTGCATCCATTCTGATGGATAACTGCCAGGATGTGATCTGCGGCGGCTTTGCCCCCAACAGCGAAGCAGCGGATACCTTCTCCAAAGCCCTCGGCAGCCGCACGGTGCTTTCCGGCTCTGTGAGCCGCGGGAAAAACGATCCCAGCCAGAGCCTGCAGATGATGGAACGCCCCCTGCTGACGGCGGATGAGCTCAAGTCCATCCCCAAGGGCAGCTTCATCGTGCAGAAGACCGGATGCCACCCAATGCGTACCCGCCTGCGCCTGTTCCTCGAATGGGGCATCACCTTCGAGGAGGAATACCGCGTGGAGGAGCAGGCGGCCCGAAGGGTCTATTATGCCGACCAGAATGCGCTGACCCGCGCCATCGTGCGGAAGTATCCGCCCAAGCTGCCAGAGCAGAAGACTACCCGCTCCGTTAAGGGCGAGGGACAGCTCCACGACACGCCCGTGCAGGAGATGGTGGTGGCGGAGGACATCGACTATGACCGTATGCCGCACAAGCGCACCCCGTATAATCTTCCCCGACAGGAGGTGGATCGGTGAGCTACTTTGACAGCATTTACGCCGACACGCTCCTGCCGCCCAGGGCTGTATCAGTTTATATGTATCTCAAGGACCGGTCCAATAGTGCAGGAAGCTGCTGGCCCGGTATCAAGACGATTGCGAGAGATATGAATCTCTCCCGCAGTACCGTCAAGCGGGCACTGGCGGACTTGGAGCAGCACGGCTATCTTGCCAAGCTGCCCCGGTATCGACCCAACGGGAGCAATACCTCTAATCTCTATACGCTGAAATAAATGAAAAGTGGATCGTACAGCGCCCTGGTACGATCCACTTCATTAAGCCAAAAAACAAAAATCGCCACGCCAAGGGGCAACTATACCTGTTTGCTGGACCGAGGAGGGGTTCAATATGAACCCACCAGAACAGCCCACTCTATCGGAGAATTAGGACAGAGAAAGAACAAGAAGGGAATACTCTTGACTTGCAGGTTTCTTCCATTTAAGTGTATAGTGCAACAGAGCCTGTGTTATACAACGAACCCCCCGGTAGCCGACCGATGGGTGATTGTTTCAATCAATTATGGTGCTGAATTTGCCCGCCCCCGTGGATGCAAAAATGCGAGGGTCTATACACCCGCCCCACTTGCCGAAACCCGCTCATTCTGAAGCTGCGCCTCTTTTATAGGCGACACACTCTCCGTATCGTACAATACCCTCATGGACAAGCTACAAAAAACGATACGGAGGATAATTTCATGAACGAGCTGCAAGCCTTTGAAAAGCACCTGCGCGAAAACGAGAAAAGCCCCGCCACGATAGAAAAATACCTGCGCGACACCCGCGCCTTCCTGTGCTGGCTGGACGGGCGCAAGCCCACCAAGGAGCTGACCGTCTGCTACAAGGAAGGTCTGACCGAGCGATACGAGGCCGCCAGCGTCAACTCCATGCTGGCGGGGATCAACAGCTACCTGTCCTTTTCCGGCCGCGCCGACTGCCGCGTGAAGCCCCTGCGCGTCCAGCGGACGCTGTTCGGGAGCGAGGAACGGGAGCTCTCCCGCGAGGAATACGCCCGCCTTGTCCGCGCCGCGGGCGGGGCACAGATCGGCATTGTCATGCAGACCATCTGCGGCACGGGCATCCGAGTCTCCGAGCTGCGGCACATCACCGCCGAGGCGGTGCGGGAGGGTCGCGCCGTCGTCCGCAACAAGGGGAAAACCCGCGTGATCCTCATTCCCGCCGCGCTGCGAAAGCTCCTGCTGGGCTATATGAAAAAGGCCGGTGTCACCACCGGCAGCGTGTTCCTTTCGAAAAACAAAACGCCGCTGGACCGCAGTACGGTCTGGCGGCACATGAAAGCCCTGTGTGAGCAGGCGGGGGTGGACCCGCGCAAGGTCTTTCCCCATTCTCTGCGGCATCTGTTCGCCCGCGTTTTTTACAGCGTGGAAAAGGATCTACTGCGGCTGGCGGACACCCTCGGCCACGCCAGCGTGAACACCACCCGCATCTACACCATGGAAACCGGACGGCAGCACATGAAGCTGCTGGAGCGCGTCAGCCGAACACTGCTCACATAATGGCGATTCTGTTGCATCACCGTGTCCGCTGCCAACAGCGTAGACCCTAAACGGCGGAACAGAGGGTAAAAATAGCGCACAAAATCAGGCCGGGAGAGAAGATTTTTTCATCCGGCCTTGTTGCCGTTATCGTTTTTTGACTTTTTTCGCTGGATTTTTCAAGTTTTGCTTGCTAATGATACTGGGTCTCTGTTATGATGTAGATGTAATTGGGGTTGCTACAACTATTCCGCAACAGAATCGCCATTCTGTTGCTGCGGAAGTGTACCGCAGGAAAAAGGGGGTGGGCGTAGGAGACGAGTTAAGGAACAGAAGAATTGCAGCGACCATATTAAGCGATTACAAAGAAAACGGAGGAACAAGACCATGAGAAAAAGACTTCTCAGCATCCTGCTGCTCTGCTGCATGGTGCTGACGCTGCTGCCCACCGCCGCCTTTGCCGCCGACGATGTGGCGATTGACGAAACAAACTTCCCGGATGAAGGCTTCCGGCAGTATGTCAAGGATAAATTTGATAAAGACGATAATGACTTCCTTTCTGCGGAGGAGATCGCCGCGGTGAAGGACATCCTCGTGACAAATACATCCATTACATCTATTGAAGGCATTGAGCATTTTACTGCTCTGAAGGAGTTAACTGTGGGAATTCCAGAACTAACCACGCTGGACCTCAGCAAAAACACCGAATTGGAATTTCTCAGATGCGAAACAGCTAAATTGACCTCCTTGGATACCTCCCATAACAAGAAGCTGAGATTCCTCAAGTGTGATGAGATCTCAACCTTAACCACGCTGAATGTCAGCGGAAACGCAGAACTGAAAACTCTCTACTGTAAACGAAACGCTTTGACTGCTTTGGATCTTACCAATAACCTTGCGCTGGAAAAGCTTGAATGTGGAGGAAATGAATTTACAACCTTAGATCTCAGCAGGAACACTGAGCTAAAATATTTCGGCTGCTTCAATAGTAAGTTGAGTTCTTTGGATCTTACCAAAAATACGAATTTGGAAGAGCTCTATTTCTGCGGAAACAACGTGTCCACCATAGATGTCAGCAAAAATACAAAACTGGAATTCGTAGAATGTGGTCGTAACGGCATAAAAGAATTGAATGTATCCAAATTAACGAAATTAAAAGAACTGCGTTGTTATGATAATAAACTGACAAAGTTAGATGTCAGCAAAAATGTAAAACTGGAGATATTAGAGTGTATAAGCAATAACTTAACTGGGCTGGATCTCCGTAAGAATACAAAATTGGTAGTGTTGGGTTGCAGCAGTAACAAATTGACAAAGCTTGATCTTACAAAAAATACAAAACTAAATAATCTGTGGTGTAACGATAATAAACTGACCAAATTAGATGTCAGTAAAAATACGAAGTTGTCTGAAATTAGATGTGATAATAATAAACTTACGAAGCTTGATGTTACCAAGAATCTTGATCTTGTAGATTTGAATTGCTATACCAATAAACTTACAAAATTGAATGTTGATAAAAACGAAAAACTTGTATGTTTGGTCTGTTCTGATAATAAGCTGACTCAGTTGCGTCTTACAAATAATAAACAGCTTGTAAAGCTGGAATGTGCAAAGAATCAGTTGACCCAGTTGGATACCAGTCATAATAATGCCTTAGTATGGGTAAAGTGTACAAATAACAGGTTAACGAAACTGGATTTTAGTGCAAGTCCTTTATGTGATTCTGTTGTTTGCTATGAGAATAAATTGACAGAAATTATCGTACCAAAGAATATGGAAAACGATAGAATTTACTATGATAAAAATTTGAAGGTATCCATAAAGAAGAAGACAAAACCAGTCAAAAATGGAGCCTATTTTGTTGAGGATACTTATAATTATCCATATTGTACCTTCCGTGTTACAAGTACAAAGGCCGGAAACCGGACAGTATCTCTTGGAGCATGGACCAATGGAGGTGCTTTCGGCACAAAAGTCTGGAAAAGCTATATGAAAGGAATAAAATATGGAAATCAGACTTATAAGCTGACTTCCATTGATTCCGGAGCATTTGCAGGTGCAACATTCTCTGAATATGATGGAAATAATAATATTGTGATGGGAGGAAGTATTAAAACAATTGGATCCAAGGCATTTGCCGGAACAAAAGTTTTAAAGACGATCACCCTTGGAACATCAGTTGAGAAAATTGGATCATATGCTTTTGCTAACAGCAGGGATTTAAAGGTTTTAAAGATCAAAACAACCAAGCTGACATCCAAAACGCTGAGCAAGAAAACCTTTGCCGGTATCACCTCAAAGACAACAGTCAAAGTACCAAAGAGCAAGCTTAGTGCATATAAGAAGCTTTTCCGTAAGTGCGGACTGAGCAAGAATGTAAAGGTTAAGGCAATCTAAAAAAACGGAAAGAGCAATATAATATATTTGTTGCAGAGGCAGCGGTTAAGTTATTATAAAATAAAAACAAGCAGGAAATCTTTTAAAGATTCCTGCTTGTTTTATAACTATATAATATTTTTTTATGCTGCTTCTTTCTTTGCGCCTGTATTTGCATTTGCTTCCGGCATCAGCTTCTTGAATAATGGAACGATCTGTGCAGCGATGATAGCTTTTACAAGATCAAGTGGAATAAATGCAACAAAGCCTGAAAGGAAAGCAACTTTCCAGGTTAAGTTTCCGTTGAATTTCCACCATAACATTCCGATGATATCAATGAGGGCTGCTGTTAAAATAGCAACGATCGTATAACGGATACGATTGTATTTCTTACCCTTTGTCAGACCTGCAAAGATAGTAACGATAATAAATGAGAATGTATATCCACCGAATACTCCTGTCAGATAACCGATACCGGAGCCGCCGCCGATAAATACCGGAACGCCGACTGCACCGAGGATCATCCATAAAGCAACGATGATCGTTGAATCGCGAACTTCAAATACCAGTGCAATGAGCATGATCATAAAGTTCAGTAACGTAATGTGTGCTGCATTTGGAAGTGGAGTTGGGATACTTAAATATGCGGATACGCATAAGATTGCTGCAAATACAGCCATCATTGTAATCTCCACGGTTGTGAATTTGTTTTTCATGTGTGTGTTCTCCTTGTTGAATAAATAATATAGGTACAATGGATGCCATCCCTTGATTGGATGAGGTTAAGGGGGATTGACAAAAATATGAAGCGGATAGCAGGGCTAAGCTATCCGCTTCCAGATAACAAATTGAATGTCAACTATTAAATGGCACCCACTGGATAACATTATAGATGCCATGTCTTTGAATGTCAACCATAAAATGCACTTAATGGTTGACATTTGGATAACTTTACTTAGGAATTGTCATTTACCTTTCAGTGTGCTACACTAAATTCGTAAATTTTACGCGAAAGGGATTGACAAAGGATGCAGAAAGGAAGAGGCTTAAGCACAGCACAGCACAGCACAGCACAGCACAGCACAGCACAGCACAGCACAGCACAGCAC
>ERZ825159.2011-NODE-2011-length-17717-cov-4.453120_pt1 | contig 17717 bp, 20 predicted proteins | sample MGYA00519932_ERZ825159 | MGnify/ENA primary metagenome ERZ825159 (study PRJEB31778, sample SAMEA3449191) | human gut metagenome | biome: human gut; feature: human-associated habitat; material: faeces | place: United Kingdom | collected 2010/2012 ...
AGAGGAGAAGAGACAGTAGATATGATATCTTCAGCAATGTTGAATGGTCACAGTGGTTCAATGTCAACAGGACATGCCAATAATCCAACAGATATGTTACACAGACTGGAAACAATGATGCTGATGGGGATTGATCTTCCGTTACAGGCAATTCAAAGACAAGTTGCATCGGCACTTGATATTATCATTCATCTTGGAAGATTTCGAGATAAGACAAGAAAGGTTTTGCAGATTGTAGAAGTGGAAGGTTATGAAGATGGAAAGATCCAGACAAAGGTTCTTTATGAATTTAAGGAGGAGGGGATGAAGAATGGAAAGATACAGGGATGCCTTATGAAGAAAAATGAAATCACGAATAAAGAAAAACTCCTGGCTGCAGGATATCACACCATCTGAATATACTGTCGGAATCATAAAATGTACGGTGAGATTTCTTCTGATTTTGTATTTGTTTTATGAATCGATACTTCCGGCAATTCTCCTGTTCCCGTTATGGTTCTTATACATGAAGGAGTGGATGGAAGAGAAAGCAATCGGAAAAGAACAGGAATTCAGGAGGCAGTTCAGAGATAGTATCCAGACAATGGCAGGAGCACTTAAGGCAGGATATTCTGTAGAGAATGCAATCAGGGAAACAAATCGTGATCTGATCGGAATGTATGATGCGAATACAAGGATTCGAAAAGAATATGGTCAGATGGTAAGGAAGCTGGAGCTGAATCTGTCAGTTGTAACCGTATTGAATGAATTTGCGGCTGAAGTAAAGCAGGAGGATGTGACGAATTTTATTACAGTTTATGCAGCAGCTAAGGTCAGTGGTGGGGATTCAATTGCGATTATCAGAGATGCGGCCAGAACAATCGGAGAGAAGATCGATACAGAACGTGAGATACAGACCATGCTGGCTGCGAAAAAGCTGGAATTTGAAATCATGAGCGTAATCCCATTTATAATGATTCTCTACATGAAGATGACATTTGGTGAATTCTTAAGTGTCCTGTATGGTACATGGACCGGATGTATCGTAATGAGCATTTGTCTTGTGCTTTATCTTGGAGCATACAGGTTTGGAAGGAGGATTCTACAGATTGAGATTTAACAAGAAGTGGAAAAAAGTACTTCAGCCTGACAAAGGAAAATATGGAATCTATAAAAAGGCCGGAATCGTTCTTTTATTGTCAATCGTAATGTTTAGTGCAGTGTATGTCACAGATAATCATCGTCAATTAGCACAGGATGAAAATGGAAACCGGATTTTGGAAAGAAAAGGACAGGGAGAAGGAAAAAAGACAGAAAAAATCCAGATGGAGACAGGCGAGTGGAAAGAGAAGATGAAGGTTCAGATTTCGGAAAAGAAGTATGCAAAAGAAGAGATTGGAGAACAGCTTTCTAAGGCGGCAGAAGAACTTCCGGCTCAGATCCTTGGTGAAAACAAAAGTCTGGATGAGGTCAGGTCAGACCTGAATCTTATTATGGAAATTCCACATACGGGAATCAGCGTGTCATGGGAACTTGATAACTACGAGGTTATGAACAGCAGAGGTGTTTTAAAGCAGGAGAAGCTGACGGAAGAAGGAACACTCGTCAAATTAACCGCTGTCCTTCGATATGATGAGGAAAAAATGTCCTGTGAATTTTATGCACACCTGTTTTCCACACCGTTGTCAAAGAAGGAAGGTGTTCTGAAAAAGATATCCCAGGAAGTAGAAAAAGCAGATCAGGAACAGCGGGAAAAGGATTACCTGATATTGCCAGATCAGGTAGATGGAAGAAAATTATCCTGGAAGCCTGTGAAGGAAATGAGAGCATTTGGAATTCTTTTGCTTGGCGGAGTGATGATTGTATTCCAGTTTACAGCAGAGAAACAAAAGCAGAAAGAACAACGAAAGAAAGAAATCAGGCAGATGCAGTTTGATTATCCGCAGCTGATCAATAAATTCAGTTTGTATATAGGGGCAGGAATGACAGTGAGAAGAGCCTGGATCCAAATTGTAAAAGAATATGACAAAGAGAAACACTATCTTGGAGAAAGAACAGTGTATGAAGAGATGAGATATACAATGAATGAACTGAAGAATGGAAGACCGGAAAGTGAATGCTACGAGGCATTTGGAAGGAGGTGCGAAAGTCCGGTTTACCGAAAGTTCGGAATGCTTTTAAGTCAGAATTTAAGAAAAGGAACCAAGGGACTGACGAATCTGTTACAAAGAGAGGCGCAGGAAGCTTTTGAGGAACGGAAAAATATGGCAAAGAAACTTGGTGAAGAGGCAGGAACAAAGTTGATGATACCGTTGTTTCTTATGTTGGCAGTCGTGTTCGTGATCGTGACTGTCCCAGCGTTTTTGACGATTCAGATTTGAGAAAAAAGAGAGAAAAGAAGGAGAGATACAAGATGAGAAAATTATTGATAAGAAAAAATAAAGATAAGAAATATGTTGCTGCGATCACAACAATTGAACTGGTTTTAATTCTGGTTATATTAATTGCGCTTCTGCTGATTTTTAAAGAACAGTTGATTAGTTTGATCACTACGATTTTTGAGAAAGTGACATCAGAAAGCTCCGGCATATAGCATGCGGTCCGTAAAAGGCGAAATTACTGTATTTTTAAGTTTATCATTTACTTTGTTACTTTCATTTATCTTTGGAATTCTAGAGTCTGCTGTGATTCAAGGATCAAAAAATCTCAGCAGAATTGACACAGATCGGGCAATCTACTCCGTTTTCGGAGAATATCATCAGGAACTTATGGAACAATATCATGTTTTGGGAATTGATCTTGGTTACAGGACAGGAAATTATGAAGAAGAAAATCTGATCCAGCGTTTGCATTATTACAATTCTGGTTCTACAGATCATCAAATCAAGGGAATTCAGTATTTGACAGATCAATCCGGACAGGCATTTCGAGAACAAGTGCTGGCTTATATGGAACAAAGGTATGGAATGGATCTGGTTAAAAAGTTTACCGGAACGACAGAGAAATGGGAACAGACAGAGACAGAAGAATCTGATATGGAAAAGAAAACAGATGAAATGACAGATGCAATGGAACGGGTGAATGACAGTCTTGACGCATCCGGCAGTCAAACGGAAGGAGAAGACGTGGAAGAAGGTCCAAGTCTGCCAGATGAGGAGAATCCGTTTCGTATTATGCAAAAGATAAAAAAAGAAGGAATTCTTTCTGTTGTGATTCCGAAAGGAAAAAAAGTATCTGAAAAGAGTGTTGATTTGTCGGGGCAGGCATCAAAGAGAACTTTGAAAAAGGGATATGGGACATTCCCAACAAGAAAAGGACTTGATCAGACAACGGAGAAACTTCTGTACAACGAATATCTTCTCAAAACATTCGGCTATGCATTTCGGCAGGATTCAGAACAATCAGAAGGAACGGATGAGAGTGGAGAGAAGGAATGGCAGTCTGATCGGTCGGATGCTTTAGCATACGAACTGGAATATATTCTACAAGGAAAAGGATCAGATAAAGAAAATCTGGAATCCGTGTTATTTCGTCTTTTTCTTCTGAGAATATCAGGAAATTATGGCTGTCTGGCAAAGGATATGGGACGAGTGGCAGAGGCAGAAGCGCTGGCTGTGACAATATCTGCACTACTACTGATGCCAGAAGCGGTAGAAGCTTTGAAACAGATGATACTTGTTGCGTGGGCAGGAGGAGAAAGTGTTATGGATCTTCGTTGTCTTTTGGATGGAAGAAAAGTTCCACTGGTAAAAAGTGCAGATAAATGGGTTGTTTCTCTGTCACAGCTGCCACTTCTTCTGACAGATGGTGGAAGTGTAAGGGGAAATGATTCAGGAGAAGGAGTCGGATATTCCGATTATATCAGGATGTTTCTCTTTTTGAAATCGGTGCCGGAAATTACAATGCGGACTTTAGATTGTGTAGAAGAGGCACTCCATTCCAAACATATTTTGTTTCAGGCAGATCAATGTGTGACTAAATTAGAAATACAGAATAAGATAATCGTTTATAAAAATCTAAATTACCAATATCCGGTTTATTTCGGATATGAATGAAGCCAGAATTACCCCCGGTGCAGATGCCCTTTCAGACCTTCTTTTGTACACCCCAAAACGTACACTCAGAATCCTGCAATCCCTCTTGCAGGAAACCCACACACTTTAGAAAGGAAAAGCTGCGATGTCAAATAAACAGGTAAAAAATACCAGTCCAACAAGAGAAAGGGCATCTGCACCGGGGGTAAGAGCAAGTGTAACAATAGAAGCTGCATTTGCAGTTCCCCTCTTTATGTTTGCAGTATTAAGTTTGATTTTTTTAATTGAAATCCAGAGTATACGAGGCTGCATCCATGCAGCAGGAAGTGATGCAGCCAAACAGGCAGCAGAGTCAACGGCTGTCCTTCCTGTATTGAATACAATTCAATTAAAATCAGATTTGGTGAATCTGATTGGAGAAGAAAGAATTGAGAGAAGTATTCTGAATGGTGGTACATCAGCTATCAGTTGCTGGAAGTCTTATTGGATTCCGGGAACAGAAGAGATAAATGTTGTTATCGAGTACAAGATAAAGATTCCGGTTCCATTAATGAAAAGTCCTTCGGTGAAGTTGAAAGATGAGTTTAAAGTCAGTGCATGGAATGGTTATCAAAAAGATAGAAAGGGAAATGAAGACGGACAGATTGTCTATATCACAGAAAAAGGAACAGTATGGCATTCAGATTATCAGTGCAGCTATCTTCAATTATCTATTCAATATGTTCAATACTCAGAATTACAAAATATGAGAAATGAAGGTGGAGGAAAATACCATAAATGTGAGCAATGTGTTTATGGACAGGCAATGAATGGTGTATATATTACCAGTTATGGAAACCGGTATCACAACTCATTGAATTGCAGTTCTCTGAAGAGAACAATACGTGCAGTTCATAAAAGCAAAGTAGCAGGAAGAGGAGGATGTTCTAAATGTGCAAAATAATGAATGTATTCGGGCAAAATGGAAGGGAAAATCTATGGATGTTTTTTCAAGCTGTTATAGCAGTGTATCTGTTGATTTTGTCTGTGATAGATATTCGTTGGAAGAAAGTAAGTGTAAGAAGTCTTTTGATTTTGCTTGCGATTGCAGTTTTATGTCAGGTACTATGTAGCAAAGGAGAACTCAGGATGATGGTAGCCGGTGGATTGTGTGGAGGTGTATTTCTTTTTTTTAGTTGGTTCACACAAGAGTCATTTGGTTACGGAGATAGCATATTAATTCTGATCCTTGGAATTTTATCTGGTGGATGGAATCTTCTTTGGATTCTGTTTGCTGCATTTCTGATCGCATCTGTTTACGGAGGAATTATGATCGCACGAAAGAAGTATACAAGAAAAAATTCATTTCCATTTATTCCATTTCTGACAGTTGCTTATCTGGGAGGCATGATTGGTGGAGTTTACTGAAAAATATACGAAAAAATACGTGAAAGGAAGTACAGTGGTAGAGATGTCTTACCTCATCCCTTTTTGCTTAATTTTATTTTTTCTGCTCATTACGATTACTTTTTACTTTCATGATAAGGCAATTTTAAATGCAGCGGCAGCGGAAACAGCTGTGACAGGAGTTGAAATGGACAGGAAAAAGATAGAAGACACAGATCTGGATGCTTTTTTCCGAGAAAGGACGAGTGGAAAATTGATTTTTCTGGAAAATATAACAACCAGAGTTAATCTATCAGGGAAGAAAATAGAGGTAGAAGTTTTTGCATCAAAAGGACGAATGAAGATTCATCTGATACAACGTGCAACGAAGGTGAAACCAGAAGAAAAAGTCAGATGGAAAAAATAGATTTCTGTAAAGCTGAAAAAGTGAAGGGAGAAGAAAATCAGATGGAAGAAAAAAAGACAAATCAGCAGAGCAGAGTGGCAGAATCTGAAATCATAATAGACAGCGTACAACCGTATCGGGAGAATTATCAGATGCGGATGCTTAAGAATAATCGGATTCCCGGATTATTGAGAGTAAGTGGGTGTGGAATGGAAGGTGCAAGTAGATATTATTATCATACAGGGCATGCAAAGTCGTTGGAAACGTATTATAAAAATAAAGATATCAGAGCAGAAGAGATATTAACACTGACAAGACAATTTCTCAGTGTTATGGAAAAAATGAAAGATTATATGTTAGAACCAAATTATCTGATGCTTTCAGAAAAATATATTTTTGAAAAGAATGAAAATTATTTTTTCTGTTTTTTTCCAGAGAATGAGAAGACCTGGCAGGTGTCTTATCATGAGCTGACGGAGTATTTTGTAAGGAAAGTTGATTATCAGGATTTGGAGAGTATTCAACTTGCCTGCATGCTTCACAAAGAAACGCTAAAAGAAACGTATGATCTGGAAAGCATACTGCAGCAGTATGAGGAAGAAGCAAAAAACAGGGAAGAAAAGTCCAAAGAAGAGAAGATCAGAGAAGAAAGTAAGAGAGAAAAAGACAGAAGAGAAATGGAAGAAAATCAAAACATTGAGATACAGGAAAACAGCTATTATAACAAGGCGAGAGAGAATTATGCAGTGATGGAAGAAAAGAGATATGGTCCGATCAAGAAATTTGCAAAACGCTTTAAGTCTGGAAAATGGGGAGAATGGGAAGATCTGATAACGGAAGCTGATGACTATGAATGATATATAGGATGTGGTATAGTATACGCAGATTCAAAAACATATCATAGAAGTCAAAAGGGAGTCAGAAAGAATGAAAGAGAGACCAAAAGAAATAATGACGATCACGTTGATAGGAATCAATATTCTGGTGTTTATTGTTCTTACTATGATCGGACGGACTGAGGATGGTTATTTTATGTTGCAGCATGGAGCAATGTATGAACCATATATTATAGAAAATCAGGAATACTATCGGCTGTTTACCAGTCTTTTTCTGCATTTTGGAATCTCACATTTATTAAATAACATGGTGCTTTTGTGGGCACTTGGATCGATTTTTGAAAAAGAGGCCGGTAAAATTCGGTTTCTGCTCTGTTATTTTATCAGTGGAATAGGTGGTAATCTGCTGTCTTTGTACTGGAATACCATGCACGACAGACAGATTGTATCTGCCGGGGCATCGGGAGCAATTTTCGGTCTAATGGGAGGGTTGCTTTGGATTGTATTTGCGAACAGGGGAAGGCTGGGAACACTGTCAGGAAGAGGCATGCTGATTATGGTTGTACTGAGTCTCTATTTTGGATTTACCAGTACAGGTGTAGATAATCTGGCTCACGTAGGCGGATTGATTTGCGGTTTCCTGACAGCGCTGCTAACCTATCGAAGAAAAGATCAAAAGATCCTAACGGTATCTGATATTAACGATATCTGATATTTTACGCAGGAAGTGTGATCGATACGATTGTTCCATTGGTATGGTCAGATGTAATGTCGATCGTTCCATTATGTGCTTCAATGATTCTTTTGGAAACTGCGAGACCAAGACCGGTACCGTTTTCTTTGGTCGTAAAGAATGGTTCATAAAGCTTATCAACAATTTCAGTCGGAATACCACAGCCGTTATCCTGACATTGAATCAGAATTTTGTCGTCAAGCTTCTTTGCGCGAAACTGCAGACGTGGGGCATACTTACAATCGGCAAGAGCGTCTTTGGCATTTGTAAGTATGTTTAAGAAGACTTCCTCTAATTTGGTGCGATCACCATTGAACCTTTTTATATTCTTATCAATACTGGAAGTCATCTCAATCTTTGATTTTTCAAAGTTGAGAGACATGGCGAACAGAACAGCAGAGTTGCGAAGAACATGTCCAAGAGGAAAGGAAGCACGGTTTAATTGGTTTCCGTTGTTGAGTTCTGTCAGATCATCCAGCAAATCACACATATGTCTGGCGCCATCCATGCATTCTTCCCAGACACAGGAACCTTTAGCAGTTTCAGCATAAAGAGAGCTCATTAATTGCATAGAAGAATAAAGAACAGTCATAGGATTGCGGATCTCATGCGCAATTGTAGCAACAGCAGCATCATGGTTCTTCAGAAGCTGTGTGATAATCTCTTTTGCATCTTTGTTTGTTTCCATCAGGTGATTCATTTTTTCAAGATCGATATTTGTTAACATAATACTTACTCCTAATAGTTAGATTTTCTTGAGTTTGGTAAGAGTGTAGCACCACCGAAAACAGCATTCAATAAAAATCATTCGACTATTTTCGACCTTTTTCGACCTGTTGTCTGAAAAATGTATTCTCTTTTTCTGAAAAATGGTCTATACTACAGATAAAATAAAATGGAAAGAGGAAAGATCATGAGAGATGATAATTGTATTTTCTGTAAAATAGCAAATGGAGAGATTCCATCAGCAACATTGTATGAGGATGAGGAGTTCAGAGTAATTCTGGATCTTGGACCGGCATCAAAAGGACATGCGCTGATCCTTCCGAAGAATCATTACCGCAATCTGTATGATATTGACGAGGCAACAGCTTCAAAAGCAATCTGTCTGGCAAAAAAGATGATTACAAAGATGACAGATGTACTTGGATGTGATGGTTATAATATCGTTCAGAACAACGAAGAGGCAGCTGGACAGACGGTATTCCATTTCCATATGCATTTAATCCCAAGATATAAGAATGACAATGTAGGTCTCGGATGGCATATGGGAGAACTTACAGAAGAAGATAAGAAAGAGATACTTGAAAAATTAAAATAGTACTGGAGAAGATATGTTAACAGAAAATCGCGAATTCAATGAGATTTATGAACAATATAAAAATCTCATTCTAAAAGCGGCATATACTTATTCAGGCAGTTATAATGCAGCGGAAGATATTACTCAAGACACTTTTCTGAAACTGTATATGGGATATGACAGCATGAAGAAGAAAAATATTTCTTCATGGCTGTTTACAACGGCAAAAAATGCGGCATTAAATTACAGGAAAAAGCATAGCAGGGAGATTTTCGAGATTGATGAGAATTGGGACAGTGAAGAGGATACCGAGAAAAATGAAGCACAGGTAAACAGTGCTGAGGAACAGTTTCTGGAAGATGAGCTTCAGAAACAAAGGTTAGAGCTTCATGAAAAGATTTTCACCAATTTGATGGAAAAGAATGAAAGATGGTACGATGCTATTGTCCTTGTATATTACATGGAGATGCCACAGGCAAAAGCAGCAGAATTAATGGGCATTCGACTCGAAGTGCTTCATAGTCTTCTGCACAGAGCAAAGAAATGGATTAAGAAAAAGTACGGAACGGAGTACGAAGAAATGAACCGGGAAGACTAAGAGCAAAACCAAATGTTTACTGTTCAATGTACAAAGAAAAAGTGTATAAGGAACAGTGGTGCCGATAGTTTCCCGGTATCTTTTTGAATACTGTAGTTTTATGAAGAGTGTTGCCGGTAGATGAACTACACTATTTTGTGGCAGCTTCTTCAATGAGGCCGATAATAGTAGCAATCGGATCTTGCTGCCCAGAATTGTGCATTGCATTTATGAACTGCTCACGGTTTTCGTACAGGTTATGAACTGCATCCAAAAGCGTTGCATTCGTAAGCTGTTCTTCCTCGATTACAAGACTGAATCCCTGACGTTCGAAAGAATGTGCGTTAAGAATCTGATCGCCACGACTTGCACGGGCAGAAAGTGGAATCAGAAGATTCGGTTTTCTAAGAGCAAGCAGTTCACAGATTGCATTCGCACCGGCACGTGAGATAACAACATCTGCAAGAGCAAAGAGATCACGCAGTTCGTTTTTGATATATTCAAACTGACAGTAGCCTTTGATTTCTTTCAGAGAATGATCAACCTTTCCTTTTCCGCAGAGATGGATGATCTGGAACTGTTTCAGTAGTTCAGGAAGGGCAGCACGTACCGCCTCGTTGACAGCTACAGCACCAAGACTTCCGCCGATTACGAGAATGACAGGTTTTTCATCTGTAAAGCCACACATCTTTCTGGCGGCATCCTTATCACCAGTAAGAAGTTCCTGACGAATCGGAGAACCGGTAAGAACAGCTTTTCCTTCCGGAAGAGCATCTAACGTCTCCGGGAAGTTACAGCAGACTTTGACAGCAGATGGAATTGCCAGTTTATTTGCCAGGCCAGGTGTCATATCAGACTCATGAATAATGACCGGAACTTTGCATCGCTTTCCAGCAAGAACAACTGGAACCGAAACAAATCCGCCTTTAGAAAAAATAACATCAGGCTTTAAGCCTTTGATTAACTTACGGGCTTCACCAAAGCCTTTGATCACACGGAATGGATCTGTGAAATTCTGCAGACTGAAATAACGGCGCAGCTTTCCAGAAGAAATTCCATGATATGGAATTCCAAAAGGTTCAATCAGTTCCTTTTCAATTCCATTGTAAGAACCTATGTATTGAATATCATAGCCTAATTCTCTAAGCTTTGGAATCAGGGCTATATTCGGAGTGACATGTCCGGCAGTACCGCCGCCGGTCAATATAATTCGCTTCATAAATTAACCTCCAGATTTAGTGTAGAGTGCTACTGTTCGAAGTAAATTGAGAACACTAGCCTTATAGCATCATATTACCCTTATTTGAAAAAATGTCAAGAAAAACGGGACACACAAACTGGAGAGAATAAGGTGAAGAAAATGAAAAAACTGAAAAAATTATCATTGGAAAATGAAATGAAAAAAGAAGCTGAACAGATTGAAAAGAAAGTCCGTGAGGACAAGTCACTGGATGACATTAAAGTGTCTGATGAGATGGAAAAAGAGCTTTTCAATAAGATTCAGGATTACGAATACGACAAGAGGCATAAAAAAGTCGTCCGCAAAAAGAAGAAAAGCAAGCTTGTAATCGGAGCACTGGCAGCAGTGCTGATTTTGGTGTGCGGAAGTGTGATGACCAGCGTGGGGAGTAAGTCGTATTGGAAGACGTTGTGGAATGATAGTAATGGGGACGAACAGAATAATGGTATAGACGTGGAGAATATGGAGTCAATAGAGACTGAGGATATTGATGAATTAGAAGTTGATAAAAAAATCACAAAAGTAATGGGAGTATCTTTTGTGAAAATGCAGTATAAGCCAGAAAATATGGTATTACAGAGATATATGATAGATGAAGAACAAAGAATGGCTGTTTTATTTTATACATATGGAGATGATACAATTAGATATTATATGTATATGAATTCTAAAGATTCTTCTTTTGGTGAAAAATCAGTAGATGATTTAACAGATGAATATGAGATTACAACGAATGGGCATAATATTTCTGTGAAAGAGTATGCGATTAAGGGTTCGGAACAAAAAAGATATACTGCTGATTTTAAAAATAAAGATATTCAATATCAAATTAAAGGAAAATTAAAAAGAGAAGAATTAGATAAAATCTTAAAAAATTTATTTTTTATTCATAAAAACGCGTAAGTTTTTTTACTCTCAGTTGTTTACTTATCAGAAGGCAATAATAAAAGGGGGAAGATAGTCTTATGATAAGTAAAAAAATTGTATCAATTATAACAAGTGTTATGGTTTTCTGTTGCGTAGCAGGAGTATCTTTGACAAATGTTAAGGCAGATGACAGTGCTCCAAAGTCAGTAGATGGATCATATTTGACATCAGCAGATTCATCTACAGGTTATACACCTAATAATGAACGTGGAGAGCATTTGATGGATGGTCAGTGTTCAATAACGAAAAGCGGAACAAAACGTATTTATACATATGGTGCGACCACAGCAGATCACACAGTAGATGCACTCGCAGTGATTGTATACGTGGATAAGTATAATGAGAAAGACGGAAAGTGGCATCAGATTGACGCTTTTTCTAAGAAAGTAGAAAATGATTATTATGTAGCAACTTCTAAGTCAATTCAAGTTGACAGAGGATATTACTATCGAGTTCATGCATCTCACATTGTATGCATGGCAGGCTCACCAGATGAGGAAACATTTTCTTACACCAACGGTATCCTAGTCCCATAAGCATCTTTCTCCCGCACCAACGGCAGAAGATGCAGCCCGTGGGCTGGCCTAACAGCCGCTGCGCGGTGGTTCGCTCGGAAACTCACAAATTAGATTCTAATAGATAAAAGTGAGAGCCTTGTTCCTTGATACACCACAATTGAATAAATGAGCATATAATCACCATAAGCGGCTGTTAATCAGTCCATGGACTAGTAGGGCAGAAGGGAAGGATTGAATCAAGAGTAGCGATCCTTCCCTATTAGTTTGCCATTTTTTAAATTATTTTCCTGTTGCTTCTTTCAGTGCCTGAGCAAGTTGGTCCGGGCAGGAAGTTTTCTTGAATCCACACTGGATTCCTTCCAGGCGTGAGATGGCCTCATCTACATCCATTCCTTCAACCAGATGGGAAATTCCCTGCAGATTACCGTTACATCCGCCAACGAAGGAAACATTATGAATCTTGTTATCTTCGATATCAAAGTGAATGCTCTGGGAACAGACACCTTTTGTTCTATAATCCATATCTAGATATCCTTTCTTTTAAATTTTTAGATCTTTTAGTTACCTTTTGAATTATAGCAAATCAAATATAAAAAAACAATTTTTCTTTTCACATCTTTCGGCATAATTTTCCTCAATATGACAATTTTGATTTTTGCTGTAGAAATCTGTAGAACGATTTATGCGGACAGAATATAAAATCAGGTTTATAATATCTACAAACGTAACGAAGGGGAGGCCCGAACAGTTGCGCGCAATATTTTTAAAACCAGGAGGGGTTGCTATGTTAAGAGAACTGGCAGTGAACACAAGAGTCATCTATTATCTGATGGCGCTTCTGGGCATGATCGGAGTGCTGGCAAAAGCAGTGAATCAGCAGACATTGAATCAGATGCTGAAGGCGGCAGGGAATATGTCCAAGAGTACACACCGACTGATAAAACTCGTAAGAGCAAAATACGAACATGCATGTATGGTGCATGACAGTGTAGAGAATACGAATGCATTTGTGGAGAAATATATTTATGAATATAGAGGATTTTTGTTTGGGATTCATACCTGGAGACAGATGGAATTGCTGACGGTGTGGTTTGTTGGAATTCTTGCAGCTCTTGGTGCATTCGAATGTTATATTACTTATGGATTTTCAGATGCGGCGTATCAATATATAGAAACAGGATTAGCGGAGATGGTACTCCTTTTTGTTATCAGTCATCTTTCGGACGAACAGTACAAGCTTAATGCTGTCAGGATGTATATGGTGGATTATCTTGAGAATAATTGTGCATTTCACGTAAAGAGACAGCGGACTACGGATAGAGAAGAATTGAATGTGATCGCTGCAGAGAATACCGGAAAGCAGGAGTGGGAAGAAAAGAAAGGGGAAAGAGAGATTCACAGAGAAGACAACGTACAGAATGGAAATAAAACAAAAGCAGAGAGGACGGAGCTGCCGATCAATATCGAGGGAGAAGCAAGATCGGTAGAGCCGGCAAGAAATCCGAAAGGAAATTCAGAGAGAGACGTAGATAGAGATTCGGAGCGAGATTCAGGAAGAAATGCAGAAAGAGAAGCGGCGATTCGTCAGATTCTGGAAGAATTTTTAACATAACGAAAACTAAAATTTCTTGAGCAGCATTTGTAAATAAGGTATAATAAAAAGCAGTTGGTAGCCGCCGGTCATGGAATATCAGGAATGGCGGCAGGGAAAGAAGAACCAACTGCTTTTTTAGGGCTTATAAACAAGAAAAAAAAGTAACTGATTAAGACAGGTGCAAAGAGTAATAGGAGGAGTTGCTATGTTAAGAATAGGAATGTTGACCAGCGGTGGAGACTGCCAGGCACTTAACGCAGCAATGGTGTTGTAAAAGGAATTTGCAACAAGCGCAAAGATGTAGAAATCTATGGATTTAAAGATGGATACAAAGGTCTGATCTATTCGGATTTCAATATGTTGACATCAAAGGATTTCTCGGGAATTCTGACACAGGGTGGAACAATTCTTGGTACATCCCGTCAGCCGTTCAAACTGATGCGTGTGCCGGATAAGGATGGAATAGACAAGGTGGAGGCAATGAAGCACACATATCATAAGCTTCATCTGGATTGTCTCGTTATTCTTGGAGGAAATGGAACTCATAAGACAGCAAATCTTCTTCGTGAGGAAGGACTCAATGTAGTGACACTGCCGAAGACGATCGATAACGATCTGTGGGGAACAGACATGACATTTGGATTCCAGAGTGCAGTTGATATCGCAACAGATACGATTGACAGAATCCATACGACAGCAACTTCCCACAGCCGTGTATTTATTATCGAGGTTATGGGTCACAAAGTAGGTCATGTAACTCTGCATGCCGGAATTGCAGGCGGAGCAGACATAATTCTTCTTCCGGAGATTCCATATGATATTAAAGCAATCAAGAATGTGATCGACAAACGTACACAGGCAGGTAAGAGATTTACAATCCTTGCTGTTGCAGAGGGTGCGATTTCCAAAGAAGATGCAAAACTGAAAAAGAAAGAATACAAAGAGAAGCTGGCAAACAGAAAATATCCTTCTATCGCTTACGAACTGGCAGAACAGATTGAAAAAGAGACAGACAAGGAAGTTCGTATCACAGTTCCTGGACACACACAGAGAGGTGGCACACCTTGTGCTTATGACCGTGTATTTGCAACAAGAGTCGGAGCGAAGGCAGCAGAATTGATCCTGAATGAAGAATACGGATATATGGTAGCCATGAGAAATGGTGAGACAGTGAAAGTTCCGTTGGAAGAGGTTGCAGGAAAGCTGAAATATGTTGATCCGAACTGTGGTCTGATCAAAGAAGCGAGAACAATCGGTATCAGCTTCGGAGACGAGGTGTAATTCATGTCATATACGGCGCTATACAGAAAGTTCCGTCCTTCTGAATTCGAAGATGTAAAAGGACAGGATCATATTGTTACAACGCTTCAGAACCAGATTAAGGCGAACAGGATCGGACATGCGTATCTGTTTTGCGGAACGCGAGGAACCGGTAAGACAACGGTTGCGAAAATATTTGCGAAGGCAGTAAACTGTGAGCACCCGGTAAATGGAAGTCCATGCGGAGAGTGTGAGATGTGTAAATCTATCGCTGCCGGCACTTCAATGAATGTGATCGAGATCGATGCTGCATCGAACAATGGTGTTGATAATATCCGTGAGATCCGGGAGGAAGTGACATATCGACCGACAGAAGGTAAGTATAAAGTATACATTATCGACGAGGTGCATATGCTTTCCATCGGAGCATTTAACGCATTGCTTAAGACACTTGAGGAGCCGCCGGAGTATGTTATTTTTATTCTGGCGACGACAGAAGTGCATAAAATCCCAATTACGATTCTTTCCAGATGTCAGCACTATGATTTCAAGAGAATCAGCATTGAGACAATTACAGATCGTATGCGTGATCTGATGCAGACAGAACAGGTAGAAGTGGAAGAAAAAGCACTTCGCTATATCGCAAAGGCGGCAGACGGATCTATGCGTGATGCACTCAGTCTGCTGGATCAGTGTATTGCATTTTATCTGGGACAGAAGCTGACGTATGATCATGTGCTTGAAGTACTTGGTGCGGTGGATACGGATGTGTTCAGCCGCCTGCTTCGGAAAGTATTGGAAAGAGATGTTGCCGGAGTTCTTGATATCGTGGAAGATCTGGTTATGCAGGGACGTGAACTGACCCAGCTGGCCGCAGATTTTACATGGTATCTGAGAAATTTGCTTTTGGTTAAAACTTCTGATAATATAGAGGACGTGCTGGATGTGTCTACGGAAAATATGCTGCAGCTCAAGGAAGAATCAAAGATGATCGAACTTGATATGCTGTTGCGTTATATCCGTATATTCTCAGAACTTTCCGGTCAGCTGAAGTATGCAACGCAGAAGAGAGTACTTCTGGAAGTTGCACTGATCAAGCTTTGCACTCCGGCGATGGAGACTGGTCAGGATGCACTTCTGGACAGAATCCGTGCGGTAGAAGACAAAGTAGAGAAAGGACTTGCTGCAGCCGCAGATATGCCGCAGCGAGTTGTTTACGTGAATGGAGATGATGCGTCATCATCCGGATCAGGCGTTGCGGGAAGCAGGAAGGCGAAACCGGAGCTGCCGAATGCAATTCCGGAGGATGTGCAGGAGGTGGTGAAGAATTTCCGTTCTATCGCAGATGAAGCGTCAGGTATGATCAGAGGCTTTCTTAAAAAAGCAAGACTGAGTCTTGGTGGTGACAATCGTTTGCTGATTGTACTGCCAGATGCTATGTCGGCAGATATGGTTGGCAGAGAAGATCATGTGCAGGAACTTGAACAGCTCATTGAAGAGAAGATTGGAAAGAAAGTCGAGGTAGATGTCCGTCATGTAGAAGAGGGCAGACACTTTGAGGATACATTTGTGGACATAGAACAGAAAATAAATATGGAAATAACAGTGGAGGATTAGACATGGCAAAGCGTGGAGGATTTCCAGGCGGCGGAATGCCGGGAAATATGGCGAATCTGATGAAGCAGGCACAGAAGATGCAGCGTCAGATGGAAGAGCAGCAGAAAGAACTTGAGACAAAAGAGTTCACAGCGGCTGCAGGTGGCGGAGCAGTAGAAGTAACTGTATCCGGCAAAAGAGAAGTAACAAAAGTAAAACTTGCAGAAGAAGTTGTAGATCCGGACGACATTGAGATGCTGGAAGACCTGATCGTAGCAGCGACAAATGAAGCACTGCGCCAGGTTGAGCAGGAGACAAATGCAGCAGTATCTAAGATGACAGGCGGATTTGGCGGTCTTGGAGGCGGAATGTTCTAATGGATTACTACAGTAATCAGATCAGCCGTCTGATCGATGAGTTCTCGAGACTTCCGGGAATCGGGAATAAATCAGCACAAAGACTTGCATTTCATGTGATCAATATGCCGGTAGAACAGGTAGAAGGACTTGCGAATGCAATCGTAGATGCCCGCAAGAATGTCCGTTACTGTAAGGAGTGCTGTACGTTGACGGATAAGGATATCTGCCCAATCTGCAGCAATCCGGACAGAGATCATAAGACAATCATGGTAGTGGAGACACCGCGTGATCTGGCAGCGTATGAGAAGACCGGAAAGTACAATGGAGTCTATCATGTACTTCATGGAGCAATTTCTCCAATGCTTGGAATCGGTCCCGGGGATATCCGTCTGAAAGAATTGATGGAGCGTCTGCAGGGAGATGTGGATGAAGTGATCATTGCGACGAATTCCAGTTTGGAAGGCGAGACAACAGCAATGTATATCAGTAAACTTATCAAACCGGTCGGAATCAAGGTGAGCAGGATTGCCAGTGGTGTTCCGGTTGGTGGTGATCTGGAATATATTGATGAGGTAACACTGCTCCGGGCATTGGAAGGAAGAACAGAATTGTAAAAGCATTTGGGATTATGGATGCACTCCAGGATATGAAGTATAAAGTACCCGGAGATGTCTCGGTTATGGGATGTGATAATACTTTATTTTCCAAAGTTAAGAAAGTGTCACTTACAACGATCGAGCATTTTGTAGTTCACAAAGGAATGGATGCCTGTGATATCATCATGAAAAAGATCAGTTCAAGGGACTGGAAGTATACGGAATTTGAACCGGTCAGTATTTATCATGTGGAATATGAGCCACAGATTGTGGTTCGTGGAACAACGTCTTATGCGAAGACAAAATAGTTGATGTATAGACGCTGGATTATTTAAAATTAATGTAACTGTTCAGAGCCAACCTCCAAAATGCTACGCATTTCGGAGGTGTGGCGTAT
>ERZ825159.2032-NODE-2032-length-17540-cov-10.132628_pt1 | contig 17540 bp, 9 predicted proteins | sample MGYA00519932_ERZ825159 | MGnify/ENA primary metagenome ERZ825159 (study PRJEB31778, sample SAMEA3449191) | human gut metagenome | biome: human gut; feature: human-associated habitat; material: faeces | place: United Kingdom | collected 2010/2012 ...
ACAAAATTATGCTCGAAAATCCGCACACATTTCTTATGAAGACAGGTTCTTACTTAACAGTATAAAATCCTGCGCTCTTGGCGGGAACAGTGATAATGCCGTTTTCGGCAGAAGCCTTACCCCCGAAGCTGTAAATGCTTTCACCAAGCGAAGGATTGCTTTCAAAGGAAACCTCTCTGTCAGCGGGATTGATGATAACAAGTATCTTTTCGTCACCGCTGCTTCTTACATATGCAAGAGGATATTCGTTCTTTTCGGCATATACAAACTCTATCTCGCCCTTGCTGAGAAGTGCCTTGTGGGACTGCCTTATTTCTATAAGTCTGTTTATCTCATGCCACAGAGAATTTTCATCTGCCATTTCGGCAGCAGCGGTGGGTCTGTCGGCACTTTCGTCCTGCCTGATGTACAGCGCTTCCTTGGGTGCGGAGCTGAAGCCTGCATTTGTGGTGCTGTCCCACTGCATGGGGGAGCGTGAACCTGTTCTGCCGTAGCCGCCCTCAACAGAGGTAAGGCCCTCAACATATCTCATGCCGATCTCGTCGCCGTAGTAGATAAAAGGCGCTCCCGGCATTGAAAGCAGGAATGCAAAGGCAATTTTCAGGTTATCACCCTTGATAGTGCGTGCCAGTCTGTCCATGTCGTGATTGCCCGAGGGTATGCAGATAAGCCCTTTTTTCTCGGACTTTTCGTAATTCTCCTTATACTTTGACACGAACTCGGAAACATCGCCCTTGCCTCTGTCGGAGAAGAAAGGTTCCTCGCAGCGGAAAAGGTCATTATAATGAGACGGGCCGAAGTGGAGCAGGAAGTCCATATGGAAGCCGCCCTGAATGGATTTGTCAGGCTCGCCCCATTCTGATACCATTGCAGCTTCGGGGAATTCCCTGTCAAGGAATTCTCTTACATTCTGCCAGAGCTTGATAGTACCCTTGCCGTCCTCATCGTTCTTGACCAGTGAGCCTGCCATATCCACACGGAAGCCGTCGCAGCCCATTCCCAGCCAGAAGCGCATAACGTCCTTCATAGCTTCAAGAGTTGCCTTGGGGCCCTCTGCGTCCATAGGCTGCTGCCAGGGACGCTCGCATTTATAGAAGCCGTAGTTTAGCGCAGGCTGATGTGAGAAAAAGTTTACCGCACAAGTACCGTCTCTGTCGGAAAATCCTCTTATGCTGCCCATATTCTGAGGGCTTTCCCAGATGGAATCAGTCCATACATAACGGTCGGTGTATTCATTCTTTTCAGCCTTCATTGATTCCTTGAACCACTTGTGCTGAACGCTTGTATGACCCGGAACAAGGTCAAGAAGAACGTGCATATCACGCTTGTGAACCTCATCAAAAAGATGCCTGAGATCCTCGTTAGTTCCGTATCTGGGAGCGACCTTGCAGTAGTCGGAAACATCATAGCCCGCATCGCCGAAAGGGGACTCGAAGCAGGGATTTATCCAGATAGCGTTGCAGCCCAGCTTTTTGATATAATCAAGCTTTTCGATTATTCCGTTGAAATCGCCGATACCGTCACCGTTGGTGTCGTTGAACGATTGAGGATATATCTCATAAAATACTGCATTATCAAGCCACTTTGCCATAAAAAATTACCGTCCTTTCAAAAATATGAATCGTTATATATTTCACATTATTGCTTTCTGATTATATAATACTGCTTTTGACCACGCATTTCTATCAAAAAAGCACTATTTTCTGATACTATCCTATTTTTTAACATATAAACTTATAACAAACCATATTGACAATAACAAAGTGCTGTGATACAATATATAAAAAGTACAAAAGAGGGCGGTCATCATGCTTACCACACAGCTTCGTCAGATAAAAAGTTACCCCACATATCAGCTCCATGCTTACACCAGAAGCAGCAGCTCGGCAGCAGAGGTTATGTTCCGAATATGTATCCTTGAAACAATGAAATGGCTGCGTTCAAGGCTTTCACGCTTTGACACCCTGCCCGAACAGATAATGCTTCCCGAACCGGAAAACTATGATCTGCTGTCGTTTGATATGCTCCAGTCATTCAGCCTTAGCATAGGCTTTAATATCAGCGTTGTTTTTATTGAAAGCAGGGGAGTGTGGTCGTTTGAGCTTACGGAAACTGATATGGGCGAAAATCCCGGCACTGACAGAGAGCGCCCTCCCGTAAACGGCAGGACATTCCGCACCGAAATTTCTTTCATGCTGCATAACGACTGCGTTGAGATAGGTATCCGAACCATATGCTCCGAGCCATCGGACACAACAGCGCCATGCAAGGTTTTCCGCCCCGCAATAGTTAAAATGCTGGCACAAAATCCCATGATCGGTCTCAGAAACGAATATGAGATGAACGGTCAGCCGCTTGATATAACCACAAGGTCTGAGGCAAACCGCCTTATTGATGCAGTGCAGGACCCTAAGTTCAACATACCCGTGGTAATAGCAGCGGAAGCACCGTATGAAGCGGAAGAATGTCATGAAATATCAGCTGCCGATGTGAAAGCTCTGCTGAGCAAACATATGGCAGCATTAAAAGGATACGGTCTTGATGATATCCAGCTATCGCTGTACGGTCTCAGACCCGCAGATGAATTATCCTCTGTCAGGGTGGATATATCTCACCTGGGCTTTGAAACAAAGCTTGCAAACAAAGATCATACCATTTCGGAAGCAAAGCCTCAAATGCCTGAAAAGCCTGCTGTTTCTATTACCGATGAAAAAGCGGACAGGCTTCGGACATTTGACTATCAACGCCTTGCACGGAAGTCGGTGGGATATGCCTTTATATGCTTTGTAAAAGAGGATTGCTTCGGCATCTTCAATAACCGAATGGATATGAAGCTGCAATGCGGAGATGTTATTATCATCGACCATAACACAGTGATTGAAAGATTTCCTTACAGCGTATCATCTGCTGATTTTGATGAATTTTACTGTCGGATAAAGGAAAAGGTTCTTTCTCTGCCCATGCGCAATACCGTTGATTTCGGCAATGTGGTTTTCGGCAGTGATGCAAGACTGCTGGAAATAAAGGAAAAGAAGAAGCAGAACATCACTATTGAGGAAAAATGCGATCTGCTTTCTCAGGAAAATGGAGAACTTAAAAATAAAATACGTGATCTGGAACAGAAATCCGCCGCAGGCAACCAGATCTCCGATGAACTCAGGCAGTACAGAAAGCTTCTTCGTGAATCGGAGGAAAATGCTGCACAGCTTTCCGCAAGCCTTAATGAACTTGAAATGCGTTACCGTAAAATAAGCGATGCGTTCTATAATTCAGCATCTGTAATAAAATTTTACAAGGACAAAGCCGAAGCAGCGGCTGAATTTCCCACAGAAATATCCGCAGTGGCGGAATGGGCGGAACGTGAGTACGGCGAATACATTGAAATAAGCTCACGGGCAAAAAGTGAGCTGAAAAAATATTCGGGAAGTCTGGACGTTTCCACCCTTTGCGACGGCATATATTTTCTCAGCGGTTACGCTAAATTCAAAACAGGCAGGATAGATAAACAGCTCCTTGACCTGTACGCCGAGCACTCAGGCTGGGAAGTCCAGAACTGCGGAAAAGAAGCATTGAAAATCTATAAAAGCGACTACACAATGAACATTGACGGCAGAAAACTTCTTATGGATCAGCACATAAAATACGGCATAAAATCTCAGGTGCTTATCCGTGTATATTTCACCTGGTACGATGAAGCAAAGAAAATTGCCATTGGCTATATGCCCGGGCATCTTCCTACTGTACGAAACAGCACATAAAAAAGGCTCCTTCCGATATGAAAGCCCATATCGGAAGGAGCCTTTTTATTTATTGACTATATCATTCGATCTCGCTGTGGAACTTCTGGAGAGACTTGACTGTGTTTGCACCTCTGCTTCTTACAGCCTTGATGCCCTCAACAGTAGCCTTTGCAGCCGCAACGGTAGTAACATAGAATACACGCTTGCGGATAGCGTTCTTTCTGATGTAGCTGTCGTCCTCAAGGCCCTGCTTGTTGTCGGGAGTGTTGATGATGATATCTATCTCGCCGTTGGTGATAGCGTCAAGAATGTTGGGTCTGCCCTGCTGGAGCTTGCAGATCTTTTCAGCCTTGATGCCGTTCTTGGTGAGCAGGTCATAGGTTCCGCCTGTAGCGATTATCTTGAAGCCGAGAGCCTCAAAATCCTTTGCAACGCTTACTATCTCAGGCTTGTCGTTGTCATTTACGCTGATAAGAACAGTGCCCTCCAGCGCAATTCTTGTCTGAGTAGCCTCCTGAGCCTTGTAATATGCCTCGCCGAAATTGTCGGACATTCCCAGAACTTCACCTGTGGAGCGCATCTCGGGGCCAAGGAGAGGATCGACCTCACTGAACATATTGAAGGGGAATACGGCTTCCTTTACACCGTAGTGCTTGAACTTCTTTTCACGAAGCTCGGGCACGGGTGAGGGCTTGCCTGTGATAGGTGCAGTGATTATTTGGGTAGCAAGCTTTACCATCTGGATATTGCATACCTTTGAAACCAGAGGAACGGTTCTCGATGCACGGGGATTTGCTTCAAGCACATATACCTTGCCGTCTTCGATAGCATACTGCATATTCATAAGACCCTTTACGCCCATTTCCTTGGCGATCTTCTTGGTGTATTCCTTGATAGTCGCAACATTTTCTGCGGAAATGTTAAGAGAGGGGATAATGCAGGCAGAGTCGCCCGAGTGGATACCTGCAAGCTCGATATGCTCCATAACAGCAGGAACGAATACGTTCTCGCCGTCGCTGATAGCGTCAGCCTCGCACTCGAGAGCATTGTGCAGGAATCTGTCTATAAGAATAGGTCTGTCGGGAGTTACGCCGACAGCGGCATTCATATAAACTCTAAGGTTTTCAGCATCGTGAACAACTTCCATTCCACGTCCGCCAAGAACGTAGGAAGGACGAACCATTACAGGGTAGCCGATCTTCTCTGCAATAGAGAGAGCGTCGTCAACCGTAACAGCCATTCCCGACTCTGGCATGGGGATACCAAGCTTTTCCATCATGCCTCTGAACAGGTCTCTGTCCTCAGCAAAGTCGATAGTCTCGGGAGTTGTTCCGAGAATGTTCACGCCTGCCTTTTTAAGGTCAGCCGCAAGATTAAGGGGAGTCTGTCCGCCAAACTGTGCGATAACGCCCACGGGCTTTTCCTTTTCATGGATAGAAAGAACATCTTCAAGAGTAAGGGGCTCGAAATAAAGCTTGTCAGAGGTATCATAGTCGGTGGAAACAGTCTCAGGGTTGCAGTTTACCATGATAGTCTCGAAGCCCAGCTCCTTGAGAGCATTTGCAGCGTGAACGCAGCAGTAATCGAACTCAATACCCTGACCGATTCTGTTGGGGCCTGAACCCAGTATCATTATCTTGGGTCTGTCGTTGTTAACGGAATCCTTATCGGTTCCATTGTAGGAGGAATAATAGTAAGCAGCGTCCTGAGTTCCGCTTACGTGAATGCCCTCCCATGTCTCAACGATGCCGTACTCGGTTCTCTTTGCACGGATATCGTTCTCGGGAACATCAAGTATCTGTGAAAGGTACTTGTCGGAGAAACCGTCCTTCTTAGCCTGTGCAAGAACGTCCTTTTCGGGAATAGCGCCCTTGGCTGCGATAAGTGCGTTTTCTTCATCAACAAGCTCCTTCATCTGCTCAATGAAGTACTTCTTTATCTTTGTAAGCTCAAACAGCTCATCAACGGTAGCACCCTTTCTGAGAGCCTCATACATGATGAACTGGCGTTCGGAAGAGGGAACGTGGAGCATACCGATAAGCTCTTCCTTGGTCTTATCGTGGAAATCCTTTGCAAAGCCCAGACCGTAGCGGCCCTTTTCAAGGCTTCTGATAGCCTTCTGGAAAGCTTCCTTGTAGGTCTTGCCGATGCTCATTACTTCGCCCACAGCACGCATCTGAGTACCAAGCTTGTCCTCGGCGTTCTTGAACTTCTCAAATGCCCAGCGTGCAAACTTGATAACGATGTAGTCACCGTCGGGATAATACTTGTCAAGAGTACCGTACTTGCCGCAGGGGATATCCTCCAGAGTAAGACCTGTTGCCAGCATTGCGGAAACAAGTGCGATAGGGAAGCCTGTTGCCTTGGAAGCAAGTGCGGAGGAACGTGATGTTCTGGGGTTTATCTCGATAACGATGATCCTGCCGTCCTCGGAGTTTCTTGCAAACTGAACGTTGGTTCCGCCGATGACCTGAATAGCGTCAACGATCTTGTAAGCCTGACGCTGCAGCTCCTTCTGAACGTCCTCGGGAATGGTGAGCATAGGTGCGGAGCAGAAGCTGTCGCCTGTATGAACACCCAGAGGGTCGATATTTTCAATAAAGCAAACAGTTATCATGTTGCCCTTGCGGTCACGCACGACCTCAAGCTCCAGCTCTTCCCAGCCGAGAACGGACTCTTCGACCAGTACCTGACCTACGAGAGAAGCCTGGAGACCTCTTGCACAGACAGTTTTAAGCTCTTCTGTGTTATATACCAGACCGCCGCCTGTACCGCCCATTGTGTATGCGGGACGGAGGCATACGGGATAGCCCAGCTTGTCAGCGATCTTCAGCGCCTCTTCAACAGAGTATGCGACCTCGCTGCGAGCCATGGCAATTCCAAGGCTGTCCATAGTTTTCTTGAATTCGATTCTGTCCTCGCCACGCTCGATAGCATCTACCTGAACGCCGATTACCTCAACATTGTACTTTTTAAGGATACCCTTCTTGTCAAGCTCTGAGCAAAGGTTAAGACCGGACTGACCGCCAAGGTTAGGCAGCAGGCAGTCGGGGCGCTCAGCAGCGATGATCTCTTCAAGTCTCTCAGCGTTAAGAGGCTCAAGATAGGTAACATCAGCAATGCCCGGGTCTGTCATGATGGTTGCGGGATTGGAGTTGACAAGCACGATCTCGTATCCAAGCTTTCTCAGCGCCTTGCACGCCTGAGTGCCCGAATAGTCAAATTCGCACGCCTGTCCGATGATTATCGGTCCTGATCCGATAATAAGAACTTTTTTACGGTTATTCCCCATAGTTAGTATCTCCCTTGAAATTTATCGTAATGGAATAGTTAGCTTTTCCATTATAGCACATTTCAGACAAAAAGCCAATAGATTTTGCAAATTTTTTGCTGAATTTACTGCTTTTACAAGAGAGTGCCGTTTTAATTCGTTCTGATGTTGGAGCAAAGCAGCTTTTTTAAGTCTCCCAGCGTTTCGCAGCCGCTTTTTTCACGCATAGATGCCAGCAGCTTTTTAACATAGCTGTAGGAATAAAACAGCTTGTCGCATATTTCCTTGCCGCTGTAACCCATTGCTATAAGCTCTGCCACTTTGCACTCGGTCTCGGTAAAATAAGCCGTCGGGAACTGTGACGACAGCACAGGCTCAGATTTTTTCAAAAGATTACTTATCCTTGCAAGCAGTATTTTCTGAGAAAAGGGCTTTTTGATGTAGTCCGCCGCACCAAGCTGAAAGCCCCTCAGCTCGTCCTCCTCGTCGGACATTCCCGTAACAAACACCACAGGGATATTTCTGCATTTGGGCATTGATTTTATTTCGATTATAACGCTGTAACCGTCTATATCGGGCATTCTTACATCAAGGAGGATAAGGTCGGGGAGAGCTTTATCCGAAAGAGCTTCAAGCGCTTCTCTGCCTCCCGAATAAAGGCTGACGCTGTAGTTCACGCCCAGCAGCACTGCGGCATTTTTTAACAGCACCTTGTCATCATCGACCACCATTATACGCTGCTTTTTATCGTCCATTTTCGTTTCTCCTTTCCATAAACTGCCTGAACAGAGCTTCCGCACTTACAAAGTCAAGCTCGTCAACAAACTCCGCAATATAGGTCAGATTTTTTATATTTTCGCTGTCCGTTTCCATGGCAATAAGCTGTTTCAGGTCATTCTGGGTTTCAAGCCAGATATGCTCTTCCAATCCCTTTTGTATCTGTGCCTCCAGACTGCGGCTGCTGGCAGCTTCGCCGACAGATGAATTGATATTATCTGCTGTTTCCGAAATAAGCAGCTTCATGCCCTCTGCCGCACGCTTCCATTCGAACATCAGCAGACTGCGTGCATGAGCCGCATACTCTCTGTCACCTGCATTCAACCGCTTTTCAAGCTCATTTGCCGCCTCAAACAGCGTTAGAGCGCCTATTCCCTTGGCAGCCGATTTAAGGGAGTGTATCTCAAACACAAGACTGTCGCTGCCACTTTCAAACATTTGCTCCACTTTTTCATGGCTGCGGTCATAGCCGTCAGCAAATATCTCAGCCAGTGCGCAGAAACGGGTAATGTTTCCGCTGAGATAGCTCAGCCCCGATTCAAGGCTGATGTCATACATTTTAAGACCGTCCGAGAGCCTGCGAAAGTCCTCGGGAGAAAGCACGTCCTCGGAAGCACTGCTGATTATGACCTTTTCCGCAGGAAGCAGGGATATGAGCAGCTTTTCCAGCGTATGCCAGCGCACAGGCTTTGAAAGATATGCACAGAACCCTGCCGAAATAAACTTTTCCTCCGACCCCGAAAGAGCCTCGGCTGTGAGAGCAACAACGGGAGTGCTTTCCGGCAGACCGTTTTCACGCATTATCCCAAGAGTTTTTATGCCGTCCGTAACAGGCATCATATAGTCCAGCAGGATAAGGTCATAATCTGCCTTTTTAACTGCTTCCGCCGCAGATATCCCGTCAGAGGCTGTGTCAACGGTTATCATGGTGCGCTCCAGCAGAAGGCTTATAACGCGAAGATTTTCGGCGTTGTCATCAACCGCAAGTATGCGGCATTCGGGAGCAATAAAGCTGTCGGAGCAGGTCTTTTCGCTTACTTTCAGCGATATCTCGCCTACAGGTGAGCTGTCGCATATCTTCTGCGGTATCTCAATGCCAAAGGTGCTGCCCTTGTTTTCGCAGCTTTCCACAATCAGCCTGCCGCCCATGCTGTCCGCCAGATCCTTTGAAATTGCAAGCCCCAGACCCGTTCCCTCAACAGCACATTCCACAGCGTTTTTCCCCCGACCGAACACCTCAAAAATATGCTCCAGCTCCCTTGCGGGAATGCCTATGCCTGTGTCGGAAACGGTTATCCTTAGAACGGCTTTTTTCTCATCATCGCCGCAGGGAACAGTCTCGGCAGAAAGCTTTACGCCGCCCGCTCCTGTATATTTGACTGCGTTGGAGATAAAATTCGTAACTATCTGCCTGAGATGGTTCTTATCGCCCTCAAGCATGGACATCATCTGCGGGGAAAACTCAGTGTCAAAATCCAGCCCCTTTTTTCCGCAGAGCTCGCTGCCTATGGAAGCAAGCTCGGACATAAGCGAATCTGTGCGGTATGGCTTTACGGCGGTTATCATTTTTCCCGACTCTATCTGGGTAACATCAAGGATATTGTTTATTATTGAAAGCAGCAAATCGCCTGCACTCTGAATTTTTGATGTGTATTCCCTGATCTCGCTGCGGTCTGAAGAGCGGGTTATAAGCTCATTCATTCCGAGAATAACATTTATGGGCGTGCGTATCTCGTGGCTCATGTTTGCAAGGAAAATACCTTTTGCCTTGCTGCTTCGTCTGGCTTCCGCCATAGCTTCTTCAAGCTGACGCTGCTGGGCATTGTACATTCTTATCTGAAAGAACATTGCCGCTCCCAGTGCCGCCGACGATATGCAGAAGCCTGTTATGACATCGCCCACAACGCCCTTTTCATCGGGAAAAGATGTTACCCACTGCGGAAATTTATAGGCAGCAACACAGCAGAGGATATATATGACTATCTCGGCAGCAGCGCATATGATACCCGCCCTGCCTTCAAGCATAAACAGCGTGAAAACGACTGCAAACACGAAAAAGCATGGCATTCCGCTGTTATATCCCCCTGCGGAGAAGAACATTATGGGGAACAGAAGCATAAACACAAATGTGACCGTTATTATGTAGCACGGTCTGTAGTTGCCAGTTACCGCTGAATACACAAGAAGTGCGCCTGAAAGCAGAGCCGCCGACAGCAGCACAACGCTGTTCAGCGCCGACGCACCGTTTATCAGCGACACCGCAAATATAACAAAGCTCACTAAAAAGCCCGTAACAGCAAGGAGATTAAATATCCTTGCCTTGAAATTAAGTTCCCGTGAAAAAAGCCTGTACTTTATTCTTTTGAGCATATCATCACCCCGTATTACTGCTATTATAACATATGCAAACGTGCTTCGCAACGGTTTGAACGCAGAAGTGTCCCTGAGGGACATTGTATTTGCGCCGTGTATATCCTATAATGAAAATGGACTATGATATACTGAAAGGGGTATTTTATGAATATTAAAAAAATGCTTTTCTGCACTATGGCTTGTCTTATGCTGGCGGGCTGTTCGGGCAGTGATGATATGACAGACCCATCTGACATTTCAGCAGATGTTCTCTATCTTTACGATGTAAAAAACGGGGCGATCAAAGCAGGGGAGGACTGGTCAGACAGCGGGGACGAAGGCTTCTGGCTGCCTGTTTCCGATGATGTATATGCGGAATTTCAGGACCCTGAACGTGTGGGAGCATGGTCTCCCGAGCAGTATTTCAGCGCAAGTGAACTTAAAAAGGGCTTTAAGGACGGAAAGATAGGCACTGACTCAAAATTCACATGGACTGTAGGCGATGACGGAAAAATCAACCGCCTGTATGAAGTCAATTACTACGCAAACAACAGCGTAACCGGTTGAAAGGGGGATAACATATGCCTTTCTGGCTCGCACTGCTTCTTATGCCGTTATCAGCGGCAGGAATAATTTTATCGGCTCTTAAAATAAAGAAAAAGCCTGTAAAAATACTTGGCATCACACTTTTTTCCATAGTATTCGCACTTATGTTTACCTACATCATACTTGTATTTATAATGGCTTTCAGGGCGGACGATCCTTACGATGACCCCGACCCAAATGCCGTCAGCTCACATTCCCAGTTTGTCGCAGCTGTGGAGGATATGACCGATAACGGCGACAACACCTATACATATGATGACGGCGAAATATCCCTCACCTTTGAAAAAATATCAGCAGATGATATGGAAAGCGCTCTTGAAGAAGCCTTATCGGCTGATAATACAGCGGATTTGTCCGACAATTCCGTGATAAGCGGCTCAGTCCTGCACGGCGAAAGCGGCGGACGTGAATGGTCGGCTGTAATAGATGCTGAGGGCAAGCCAGAAACGGTTTATATATCCGCAGGGGACACTATGGTATCAGCCAAGGTGAACACATCGCCCAATAATGCAGGAGCCGAATACATAGCTTCCGCAGCAGCTGTTCTTGTAACTGACAGCACGCCCTATTCGGAAGATGCCAATAAAATCGAATACCGCACTGACAGCTCTTCCTTTTACATCGAAGAAGCAAACTGCCTGCTTTATTACCCTGCACAGCTTACAGCATTTTCCGATATAGGCAGCGGATATATCTTCCGTGACGAGAAAAGCAGCGCAGTCCTTAAAGTAACTCTCACTCCCAATGAATATACCTCCATGTCAGAGGTGGAAAGCTTTATAAAGAACACTGAAAACAATCAGGTTCTGGCATACGGGGCAAACTGGTTCACCTCGGAAAGCAAAGAAAACGGCAGGATAACATTCGATTATTCGGGCTTCGGCAGCAGATATATAGTTGAAGCGGAGCTTACATATACCGAAAAAAACTGCAATGTCTTTGGCAAGCTCCAAGGACTGATAAAATGCTGCTTTGTGGGTGACGATATCTGGAAAAGCACCGCCTCGGGCGAGGGCTACTCCAAGGATAAGGTCACTGCCTACAGCGACAAATTCAGCAGAGAAACAGCGGCATATTATAGCGAGAAACACGGCGTTATCCTGCTTTATCCCGAAATATTCTCTCAGGTGGATAAAACCGATGAATACGTGTTTTTCACCGACCCTGTTACAAATGCGGAAATAACCCTTTTCGGCGATACAGACCGTATCCCTCTCAGCGACTGGGCGCAGAACTATGGATTTGATGAAAGCTATATTGACGGCGAACACCGAGTAAAAGCCGGCGATATGAACGGCGGAAGATACGGCGTAATGTACCTTACCGATACCGAGAACGTGTGCGCTGTGCTTAGCTATCCCGAGGAGTACGCATGGGTGTATGAAGAATTTGAAGAAAGCTTCACTATCATTTCCTCAGCCTCCGAGATAAGCAATACCGAAATGCAGACCGTTTTCATTGAGGAATACGGTGCACTCATCACAATGCCCCTCCAGTTCACACAAACGTCCTTCTATGACGGTGTTATCCGCTATAAGGACGGTCTTAACGGCATGGAAATGACCGTTACCTTTGAATACCTCACCACAAAAAAGGAGCGCAGAAATCTTTTTGCCTGCTTTGACGTTATCGCTGATGACGATGATATCCGCATAGGCGACAGCTATGTGAGCTGGCTTTCAAACAGCGGATTTTTCTACGGAGCAAGGGGCAATGATATGAAAGCCCTTATGCAGATAGATGCTCCAAATGTGGCAAAGGCATACGAATCCACTCTCCCCATGTTCAGCGTGGAATTTGTCACCGAGGACAGCAGGGAAGAGACCAAAGCCCAACAGCTGGCGAAAGAAGCAAGGGAGACAGAACTCACCATGTCCGCCCCGCCCGAGGAAGCTTCCGTTACAGTTACCACAGTTACAGAAGCTGTTGCATATCCAAACAAAGTGCTTATCTATGAGCCTGAGTCAGATTATACCTATGCCTCTGCCGATGGTGAATACTGGTACAGCCTTGAACAGGAATATGACGAGAGCATTCAGTCGGATTCAGCCATATACTGCATAGAGCAGAAAGAGCTTGTTGCCCATATTCTTGATATTCTAAGATACAATAATTATGATGTAGATAAGCTTGCAAAGGATTATTATAAGCGGATAGGCTATGTTGACTATGATGAAGAGTCAATGCTCCAGAATCTGACCATGGACACAGAGTTTGCCATGTATTTTGCCTACAAGTGCGAGCCACAAAAGGATTCCGACCTTGGCAAGGGCGTGCCCTCTGTTCTGGAAGAGATATGCAATATCCTTGAAATCGAAAAGCCCGATTATGTCCGTGATATTTCCGAGGAAACTTCTCAGACCACAGCACCCGCCGTCACAGCTCCGACAGAAGCAAAAACAGAAGCGGTCACATCTCAGCAAACAAAGCCTGTTACGACTCAGACGACTTCAGCAAAGGAGCTTGACCGCTATCGGATAACCGACGGCGACACAAGCCACGATGCAGAATACGGCTACAACAGCAAAATGGCTGAAACTATCGACATGATACTCACCGAATATGACGAGGACTCTATTGCCGCATATATCGCCGACAAATACAGCGATGAAGAGCTTACAGCAATCACCGCCGAAATGTACACAGGCGGATACGACTATGATTACGGCTATATCACCACCCTTGTATATATTCTGGCAAATTACTCCGACGACCGTGTTATAAACGCCATGGCAGGCGGTTCACCTCTGCCCGCAAAGGAAGCATACATATATTTCCCCGAATATGACGATTACGGCACAGGCTGGGGCGAGCCTGATATCTACACCGACACGGTATGGAAAATAACTGACAGCGATAAGATAGAAGAATACGCCCTGCTTACCGATACTTCGCTTTGCAGTGATATCTACGACAAATACGGCGATGTTATCCTTTGCCTTACCGAATCATCAATGCACGGCGAAAAAGTGCCTTTCTGGGTAAACAGCTGGGAAAATGATACGGGCAAGGCGGCATATCTGCGTGACAGGATAGTCCCCAATGCAATTAACTACATTGATGAATACTGCAGCGGTGCAGACGGATTTTATATGGACTGCCTCAGTGCGGACGCAAAACTTATCACCTTTAACGCAGGCGGCTCAAAGCATACAGGAATAAAAATAACAGCCATTGATATGTATGACCCCGATTTTGACACAGTGGATTTTTACCTTGACATAAACACAGGCGCTCTTTATTGCGGCGGCTCTGAAACGGTAACCGGCGATATTTTCGGTTAAGAGGTGCATTATGGATAATAACAGCAGGCAGGAAGCAAAACGGATAGGAAAAATACTGCTCCGTATAGCAGTCACATTGCTTCTTATAATAATAACTCTCGTAGCAGCTTTTTCTATGGCAGCTTCCTACGGCTTTACGGCAGGACTTATTGCGGCAGTCATCGGCTTTTTCATATGTTCTGCGGTCACAAAGGCAATGAAAAAATCAGGCTCAGACGATATAAGTAAGGATATTTTGCCCGATATCCTTATGCAGCGCATTGAGCTGAAAGAATACTCCGCCTCAAAGCGCTTTGACGAACCTGAGATAAGACGTACAGGTCTCCTCAGCGGATTTACTTCTGCTGACGGCGGAGCGTATATTGACGGCTCGGTCAAGGGCATACACTTTGTCCGCTGCAATATCGAGCTGACAGACCGTGATACGGAAGAAATATATAACCCCGATATCAATTCATATGAAAAAGTAACATCTGATAACAAGGTCTTTTCAGGCTATATCCTGCGCACCGAACATCAGATACCACAGTATGCGGGAGTGAAAGTGTGCAGTGACACTGCAAATGCTCCTGCGCTGTATCGAAACGGTGAAAAGCTTCGCAGTGAAAACGGCATATCCGTATTTTCATCTATCGGAGAAAATGTACCTGTTGCTCTCACAAACGGTCTTTCCGCACTTGTCGCCGAAACAGGGGATCCCGCAGCGGCAGCTGTGACAGATAAGTATATTTACCTTGCAGTATGCACAAACGACCTGCCGTTCAAAGGCAAAGCATTCCGTTCCATAAAAGCAAACAGCGAAAAGTTCACCGCTCAGACGGAACAGCTGGTGCGTATTGTTGAAAGGCTGAATTTCCTCGATCATGTACGTTAAAGCACATTAAGCGAAATTCTCCACACTTGGCATGATTTGTTAATCTTTATATGTTATAATATCATGCAGTAGTATTATAGCAAGGTCATTTTATGCCTTGCTATAATTTTATTTATCGGAGGTATTCACAATGCAGATGAACGGACATTTGTCTGAATATGATGAAAAGGCTATCACAGATGTATTTCTGCATGAAAAGAACGCAGGGATAATCGGCGGGTACTGTGAAGACGGATTTCCGCTGTACTATGCAAACGATAAAATGGCAAAAATGCTCGGTTATCCCGATACCGCTTCACTGGCAGAGGGTATCGGCGGAATGGTGGCAAACACTATACACCCCGACGATATGCCGCAGGTGCAAAAAGACCTTACCGACAGCTATTACGAGGGTCAGACATATGAGACCACCTACCGTATGCTCCGCAAAGACGGAAGCTGGTTCTGGACTGTGGATAAGGGCAAGGTCATCAGGACCGATGACGGCAGGCTCGCCATTGTAAGCATATGTAATGACATGACGGATTTTGTAAGGCGGCAGAAGGAGCTTGAACAGCAGAATTTTCTGTCCGAATCAATGTTCAAAAATCTGCCGGGGGGATATCACCGCTGCTCGTGTGAAAAGGGCTTCCCGTTCCTTTACGTCAGTGACCGTTTCCTTAATATTCTCGGCTGGACTGAGTAGGATATCAGAACACGGTTTGACAACAAATACATGAACCTTGTTCACCCCGATGACCGCCAGCTCATACATAAATACTGCAATACGGTGATACAGGAAAAAGGGACCGATAACTATGCAGATCAGATATACAGGCTCCTTGGAAAAGACGGTTATCACTGGGTATCCGATACCACAATACTCATTGCCGCAGGCGGCAGAACTTTTTTTCAGGGTATAATCTCCGACATAACCAAATATATGGAAGATAAGGAAAAAGGAGAGCGTGCCCTTGAAGCTGCTCTCAGCTCGGCAAACCTGAAAAATGAAGTTATCTCTGCCGTAAGTACGCTTTTTTTGCAGATATATGCAGTCGATCTCACTGCCGAAAGATATGACCGAGTTAATACCGACGGAGTTAAATACGGCATGGTGGAACGTGGCGGACACATTTCCGAAATGGCTGATATCGGCATAAACCGGCTTGCTTCTCCCGAATATCACGATGTTATGGCAGAGTTTCTTGATTTTGATACCCTTGCAGACCGCCTTGCCGATAAAAATTCCGTTTATACGGAAATGAAAGGCTTCAACGGCAAATGGTATTCTGTTAATTTTATAGTGCAGAGCAGGGACGAAAATGGAAAAGTAACAAGAGTGCTGTATGTTGTAAGCAACATAAACGACCGCAAGACCAAAGAGCTTGAATACGAAGAAAAGCTTGTAAATACACTTCAGGAAGTGAAGCGTGCTGATATAGCAAAATCTGATTTTCTCCGAAGAATGAGCCACGATATCCGAACCCCCATAAACGGCATTCGTGGAATGCTTGAAATAGCAAACCATTTCCCCGAAAATATGGAAAAGCAGGCAGAATGCCGCCGCAAGATAGGGGAGGCTTCGGGATATCTGCTGTCGCTGGTAAACAACGTTCTTGATATGAACAAGCTGGAATCGGGCAAGGTAATACTGGAAAACAAGCGGTTCGATATCATAGATATGCTGAAAAAATCCAATTCCGTTGCTGAAATAAATGCCTCCGAACACTGCATTGCCTTTAATGTTGATGAAAGCAAGCTTAACATAATCCACAGGAATGTTATCGGCAGCCCGGTACATCTCCAGCAGATACTTCTCAACATGACAAACAATGCCGTTAAATACAACCGTGAAAACGGCAGCATAACCGTATATAGCACAGAAGAGCCTATAGACAGCGATACCTCCATGTACACCTTTGTTTGCTCCGACACAGGCATCGGCATGAATGAGGATTTCATCAAGCACGCCTTTGAGCCCTTTTCACAGGAGGAGCGCAGCGAAAACAGCTCCTTTGGTTCAGGTCTCGGTCTTTCCATCGTCAAGGAGCTTGTTGAACGTATGGGCGGAAAGATAGACCTGCAAAGCAAGGTCAATGAAGGGACTTACTTCTCTGTCTCCGTGCCTTTGAAAATTGACCGTGATGTCAGCGGAGAAAAGTCCGAAAGCACTGTCCGCCCCACAGTTGATATGCACCGCAAAATGGCTCTCCTGGTCGAAGATAACGAGCTTAACATGGAAATAGCCGAGTTTCTTCTTGAGGGTGAGGGCATGATAGTTGTAAAAGCCTCCAACGGCAAAGAAGCTGTGGAAAAGTTCGCCGCTTCTGAGGTCGGCGGATTTGACATCATCTTCATGGACGTTATGATGCCCGTAATGAACGGACTGGACGCTGCCCGCAAAATAAGGTCAATGACCCGTGCGGACGCTCAGACCATACCCGTTATCGCAATGACCGCAAACGCTTTTCAGGACGATGTTCAGCGCAGCTTTGAGGTGGGAATGAACGCCCACATCACAAAGCCACTTGATATCAACAAAATTCGTGAAGCTATAACGGACGTTATGACTAAGAACTTGTCTTCACAAACTAAAATCGACGCAACAGGGTTTGCAAATTGGAAATAATACAAATATTTTCTTGGTAAAAAGTCCT
>ERZ825159.2035-NODE-2035-length-17523-cov-3.263167_pt1 | contig 17523 bp, 14 predicted proteins | sample MGYA00519932_ERZ825159 | MGnify/ENA primary metagenome ERZ825159 (study PRJEB31778, sample SAMEA3449191) | human gut metagenome | biome: human gut; feature: human-associated habitat; material: faeces | place: United Kingdom | collected 2010/2012 ...
ATGTGAATCAGGCCGTCCACGCCGGGGAGAATCTCAGCGAAGGCACCGAAGGTCATCAGCTTGACGATCTTGGCGTCCACAACGTCGCCCACGGAATACTTGGTCATGAACTGATTCCAGGGGTTCATCTCGGCGGTCTTGTAGCCCAGAGAAATCTTGTGCTTCTCGGGGTCGAAGGAAATGACGTAAACGTCGATCTCGTCGCCGACCTTCACAACGTCAGCGGGCGTCTTGATGCGGTTCCAGCTCAGCTCGGAAACGTGAACCATGCCGTCCACACCTCCGATGTCCACGAACGCACCGTAGGAAGTCAGGGACTTGACGGTGCCGTGGTACTTCTTGCCCACTTCGATCTCGGACCAGATCTTCTCCTGCGCAGCCTTGCGAGCCTCGGAGTTGACGGCGCGGATGGAGCCGATAACACGGCGGCGGGCGCGGTTGACCTCGGTGATCTTCAGCTGCACGGTCTTGCCGACCATACCGGCCATGTCACCGCCCTTGGCGATGCCGGACTGAGAAGCGGGGATGAACACCCGGATGCCCTTGACATTGGCAACCAGACCGCCCTTGTTTTCCTCGGTGATGGTGCCTTCAACAGTGGTCTTGTTCTCTGCCCATGCGGTCATGTCGTCCCAGACCTTCAGGCCGTCCAGCTTCTTCTTGGAAAGCTGCACGGTGCCTTCCTGGTCGTTGACGCGAACGACGAAGACCTCGATCTCGTCGCCAACTTTCAGGATGTCTTCGGGCTTCACGGAAGGATCGGTGCTGACTTCGTCATAAGGGATGTAGCCGGCATGCTTGGTGCCGAGGTCGACCTGGACTTCGGTGTTGCCGATTCCGGTCACGGTGCCGATAACCTTATCTCCTGTATTTAAAGTCTTGATGGACTGCTCGAGAAGCTCCGCGAAGTTCTCCTCCTGTACAGTCTCAACATTCGTGATTTCGCTCATAGTCTTGTTGACCTCCTTTATAATCCACGCCGGCGTCGACGCACCGGCAGTGATTCCAACATCGCTGACACCGCGAAAATCCTCCGGCCGCAGCTCGGAAGCATTGTCCACCAGGAATACCCGGTCGCAGTGTTCTCGGCAAATCATAGCAAGACGGCCTGTGTTGGAACTTTTGGGGTCTCCCACAACGACCATAGCCTGACAGATTTCACTCAATTCAGCTGCTTCGCTTTGCCTATACTCAGTTGCTCTACATATTGTATCAAAAATTTTCAGGTTAGTAAACTGTTTTTTTGCAAATTCACCGCACATTTTCCACAAAGATTCAGTCAAAGTCGTTTGTGAAACCATGCAAATTGACGATTTCTTAAGATTTTCTTTGGAATATGCCCAGTTTTTCAGGTCGTCAAGGGTCTCAAAAACCCGGCAGTCCCGGCACCATCCGGCAATGCCCTCCACCTCCGGGTGGGTGGGCGTTCCGATAATGACGGGCAGCTGCCCCTCCTCCTCGGCGCGGCTGACAATTCCGTGGATGCGCTTGACGAAGGGACAGGTGGCGTCGATGATCTCCACGCCCCTGCGCTGCAATTCCTCGTACACCGCCCGGCTGACACCGTGGGAGCGGATGATCACCGTCTGGCCGGGGCTAGCCTGCTCCGGGGCGTCGATCACCTCGACCCCAAGGGCGCGGAATTTGTCCACCACGTGATGATTGTGGATAATCGGCCCCAGGGTGACCACGGTTTTCCCCCCCCTGGCCGCCTGCTCCACCAGCTCCACCGCCCGGCTGACGCCGAAGCAGAATCCGGCGCTTTCCGCGACCCGGACGCTCATAGCGTCACCTTCCGGGCAATGATCTCCTTCATCGCGGCGATAACGCCGTCGATGTCCAGCTCAGAAGTGTCCAGCTTGATGCTGTCCCGCGCCATTTTCAGGGGAGCGATCTCCCGGTGGGTGTCCTGATAGTCCCGCTGCTGAATGTCCTTGAGAATTTTATTGTAGTCCGCCTTCTGTCCCTTCGCAATCAGCTCGTCCGTGCGGCGCTTTGCCCGCACCTCCGGGGTCGCGGTGAGGAAAATCTTCACCGTGGCCTTGGGCAGTACCACGGTGCCGATGTCCCGGCCGTCCATGATGACGTTGTGCTTCTCGGCCATTTCCCGCTGCATGTCCAGCAGCAGGTCCCGGACGATGGCGTGGGCAGAAACGAGACTGGCCTTCTGGGAAAGGTCGGGGGTGCGGATATCGCCGGTCACGTCCATGCCGTTCATGATCATGTGCTGGACGCCCTCGTCGTCGTACTCGATGCCGATGGTCAGCTCGTCGATGTAGCGGGTGATGCCGTCGATGTCCTTGGGGCTGACGCCCCACAGGTCAAAGAAATAGGCCACGGTGCGGTAAATCGCCCCGGTGTCCACGTAGTAAAAGCCCAGCTCTTTGGCAAGTCTTCGGGCGATGGTGGACTTTCCTGCCCCGGCGGGGCCGTCAATGGCGATGGAAATTGGTTTTGCCATATAGATTTCCTTCCTTCTATCTCTCTGAGCGCAGCTTGCTCAGGGCGTTTGCTTCTCTTGCGACCACCTCGTCGGGGGTCAGGTTCAGGCGCTTTCCCGTTTCCTCGGGGCTGAGGGGCATTCCGCCCTCCAGGCCGAACCGCAGGGAAATCAGCTTTGCGTCGGTCTCGCTAAGCACCGACATCAGCTCCAGGATGCGCTGGCGCATCTGGAAATAGGCGGTGTCCTCCACGGCCTGCTCTTCGGCTTCCTTTTCTTCCTCCGGCTCCGGCTGCTTCTTCGCCTGCGCCAGAAGACGGGCGTCGTCCAGCATCTTTTTTACCACGGACGCTTCCTCCGGGCTTATGTGCATGGCCTCGGCAATTTCCTCCAAGGTGGGATTTCTCCCCAGCTCGGACAGCAGCCGCTCGTCCACGGCGCGGTAGTCCTCCAGCGCACCCCGGAGCTTCTGCCCCACGCCGTTGGCTCTGGCCTGCAAAAAGACTGCTTTTGCCATGTAAAGCCGAATCCAGTAGTCCCGGTAGGCGGCATAATCCCCCTCCCGGTAGCCCTGAATGGCCTGCCACAGTCCGAGGCTCCCCTCCTGAATCAAATCCAGCAGGAGCACCCCGCAGCCGACGTGATCTTTGGCGATTTCCAGAACCCGGTGCAGCCCCAGATTGGTCAGCGCCTCCATGGCCCGTTCATCCGCCGCCGCACACCTTGCCGCCAACGCCTGCTCGTCCCCGGAAGCGGAAAGCTGCGCAACCTCTTCTAAGTACAGCCGCAGCGGGTCATTGGGTTCCAGCTCCTTGGGGTTCAAGCCCTTTTCCACCAGCTGCGATTCCTGCCGCAGACGCAGAGCCGCTTCTCCGCCGCCCGATGCTTTGGGCAGGTCAAAGACGTTCAGGTTCAGGCCGCCGTCCTCCAATGCCTGTAGGGCGTCCTCCACGACCTGCTCGTTTTCTTCCTCCAGCATGGTCAGAAGGTTCGCGGCCGAAACCGTATCCCCTGCCCGTTTGGTTCGCAGAAAGGCTTCCCACGGGCTGTCCTCAAAGGAAAAATCCAGATCATTCATTCAAGAAATCCTCCAATCCCAGACTGGTGCCCATCTTTTGCAGCTTGTCCATAGCCTGACGTTCGACCTGACGCACCCGCTCCTTGGAAATCCCCAGCTTCTTGCCGATTTCTTCCAAAGAGTAGCAGTTGCCGTCCTCCATGCCGAAATGCAGCCGCAGGATCTGCTGCTGGCGCTCGTTCAGCGACCCCAGAAGCTGATCCATCGTTTTGTCCAGCTCCCCACGCACCACTTCCTCATAGGGCTGGGGCGCCTGCGCATCCTCCAGCAGAGATTGCAGGGCAGTGCCGTCGTCATCCCCCGTGGGAACGTCCAGCGAGCAGATGTCCGGCGTCAGCTGGGTCAGCTCCGCCACTTTTTCCTCGGGCAGGCCGCACTTTTCCGCGATCTGCGCGGCGGTGGGTTCCTCCCCCAGTTCCTGACGCAGGGCGGTGCGCACCGCTTCGATCTTCCGCATCCGCTCCGCCGTGTGCAGCGGTACCCGGATGGCGCTGCCGTGGTTCATCAGGCACCGGGTCACGCCCTGCCTGATCCATTTTGTGGCATAAGTGGAAAAACGGTAATCCTTGGTATAATCAAATTTCCGCGCCGCCACCAGAAGGCCGATACTGCCCTCCTGAATCAGGTCCATCAGCGCGACGCCCCGTCCGGCGTACTCTCTCGCGATGGACACCACCAGACGCAGATTGGAATTGACCATCTGGCGAATGGCGCTCTCGTCTCCCTGCGCGCAGCGCATGGCAAGCTGGCGCTCCTCCTCCGGCGTCAGACGGGGATACCGCCGGATCTCATTTAAGTATTGGCGCACATCGTCCTCGCCGGCACTCACCGGAGAATTCTCTAACAGCTCTGTCATGCTTTGATTCCTTTTCTTTCCTTTAATCGTTCCCGCACCGCCAGCAAATCGTCCTCCGTCGTCACCTTGGAGGCCTGGTATTCGCTCTGGATGGTGCGGATGCAGTCCGTCATCGCCTGCTCGTTCACAGGCCCCTGCTGTCTGTGCAGGATACCCGCAATGTGGGACATTTCCTCCGACGTCAAGTCCGTCAGTCCCCCAAGGGAGACTTCCAGTCCCTGCTCATGTCGCTGCTTTAACTGGGCATAAACCCGTCCCAGCAGCTCCGAGGAGAACATCTCCGCTTCCAGGCCGCCGGTGCTGTCCAGCAGGGCGCTTTCCCGCAGAACCAGCGACAGGAGCATTTCCTCCGCCATGGCGGATTTCATGTTGGTATAGCGGATGTCCCGGCTTTTGGGTTGTAGATTCCGGGCGGGAGACAAGTCAATTTTCTCCTGCTTTCTCTTTTCCTGATAGACCCGTCGCTCCCACGCCCGCTTGATTTCCATCTGCATGGCGTCGGCGCTGATTTTCGCGGCCTCCCCCCCCCGCCCGCCGTAGACATCCCGCTGGACGGCACTGGGCAGGGAGCCGATCAGGTCGGCAGATTCCTGCAAATAGCGAACCTTCTGGTCGTCGTCCCGCAGATCGTACTTCCGAGCAATGGCGGCAAGCTGGTATTCCACCCGGTTGGAGGATTCCTCCAGCAGAATTTTAAAACGGTCGGCACCGTACTTTTTCAGGAACTCGTCCGGGTCCTTGGCGTCCCGCATTTTCAGAACCTTGACCTGCAAACCCGCCTTTTCCAGCATGGGAATCGCCCGCTGGGTGGCGTTCTGTCCGGCGGTATCGCCGTCGTAGATCAGCACCACCTGATCGGTATACCGGGACAGCAGCGTTGCGCCGTCGTCCGTCAGGGCAGTTCCCAGGGAGGCCACGGCGCAGTCAAAACCGTACTGATGCAGGGCAATGGCGTCCATGTACCCCTCCACCAGAATCAGATAGCCCATTTTGCTTTTCTTGGCGTAATTCAGGGCAAACAGGTTTTTCCGCTTGTTAAAAATCAGGGTTTCCGGGGAATTTAAGTATTTTGCGGCGTTTTTGTCCCGGTCGTTCATAATGCGCCCGCCAAAGCCGATGACGTTCCCCCGGACGTCGATGATGGGGAACATCAGCCGATCCCGGAACCGGTCGAAAAGATTGCCGTTCTTTTTGGACACCGTCACAAGACCGGAATCCCGCAGCTCCTGATCGGTGTAGCCTTTTTTCCGCATGGCGTCCACCAGGTTGTCCCAGCTGTCCGGGGCGTAGCCGATGCCGAATTTGGTCAGGGTCGCCTGGGACATTCCCCGCCCCCGGGCGTATTCCAGCGCCGATGCGCCCATGGGCGCGTACAGGCAGCTGTGGAAAAACCGCGCCGCTTCCTTGTGCAGCGCCCAGAGCCGCTCCTGCTGGCGATACCGGGACTGGTACTGCTCGTCCTCAGGGACTTCCAGCCCCGCCCGCTTGGCCAGCGCCCGCACGGCGTCGCCGTAGCTCAGCCCCTCAATTTCCATCTCGAAATTGATGACGCCGCCGCCCTTGTGGCAGCCGAAGCAGTAGAACATGCCCTTGTCCGGCGCGACGGAGAAGGAAGCGGTTTTCTCTCCGTGGAAGGGACACAGGCCAAACAGGTTGGAGCCGGAACGCTTCAGCGTCACGTACTGCCCCACCACGTCCTCAATCGGGTTCCGCGCGATCACTTCATCAATAAATGCCGGTGGAAATGGCATGGTCTCCCCTCCTTTCGTCAGATTTCTCCAATTATTCTCTAACCGTGAACCTGCCATCCCATGGGGATGAAGATCTCCCGGAACTTTTCGACGGCGTAATTGTCCGTCATTCCCGCTATGTAGTCGCACACCGTGCGTTCCATGCCGTCGAAGCTCAGCTGGGGTTGAAAATCCTCGGGCAGCGCTTCCGGATGGGCGATGTAGTATTCAAACAGCCGTTTCAGCATATCCTTTGCCTTGCTCTCCTCGCCCTTGGCCACCGGATTGCGGTAGACATTGGTAAACATGAACGAGCGCAGCTCCTTGAGCGCCCTGTCCACGTCGGGAGACAGGCAGACCTTCCCGAATTCCCGGGAAGTGCGGATGGCGTCGCAGACAAGTGTGTTGATCCTGTCCCGGTGGCTGTGGCCCAGCACATCGGTGATGTCGATGGGGATATCGTCGTCGGTGAGAATGCCCGCCCGGATGGCGTCGTCAATGTCGTGATTAACGTAGGCGATCTGGTCAGAGCGGCGCACGGCCTGCCCCTCCAGCGTCTCCGGCCAGTAATCCCCGGTGTGACCCAGAATGCCCATGCGGACTTCATAGGTCAGGTTCAGCCCCTGACCGTCCTTTTCCAGAATGTCCACCACTCGCAGGCTCTGCTCATTGTGGAGGAAAGGCTTGCCAAGGCACTGGCTCAGAACGTCCTCCCCGGCGTGGCCGAAGGGGGTGTGTCCTAAGTCATGTCCCATGGCGATGGCCTCTGCCAGATCTTCGTTCAGCCCCAGCGCCCGTGTGATGGTTCCGGCAATGCGGCTGACCTCCAATGTGTGGGTCATCCGGGTGCGGTAGTGGTCGCCCTCAGGCTGCAAAAACACCTGCGTCTTGTGCATCAGGCGGCGGAAGGACTTGGAATGGACAATGCGGTCAATGTCCCTCTGGTAACAGGTACGCACGTCCTCCGCCCGGGGTTCTTCAAACCTCAGACGTCCCCTGCTCTGGTCGGCGAAGGCCGCCAGAGGATTCAGTCGCTTATGCTCCTGCCATTCCAGTTCTTCCCGCACAGTCATGGTAATTCCCTCATTCCTTGTAGAAAATGACATCCGCTTTTTCTGCTTTTGTTTATGTAGTCTCCACCGGGAACGCCCGGTATTCCTGCCCGGTCTCCATGCCCTCCACGGTTCCGCTGGACAGGTCGGTGAGTTTTTCCAGAAAGGCGCTGACCTGTCCCTCCGGGAACAGCAGCTCCAGCTCCACCTCCGCGCCGAAATCCGTCTTGCGGAGGATGCCCCCAAAGGCGGCAGCTTCCAGCCTGACCCGCTCGTAGAAGGGATAGGGACACGGCACATACACCGCCGTCCAGACCCGCTTCATGGATTTTCCGGCGGCGTCCAGGGCGATTTTCGCGCCCTTGGTATACGCCCGCACCAGTCCCCCGGCGCCCAGAAGAATGCCGCCAAAGTACCGGGTCACCACGCACACCACGTTAAAAAGACCTTCCCGCTGCAAAACCTGCAGCATGGGCATTCCCGCAGTGCCGCCGGGTTCGCCGTCATCGGAGAAGCGCACCGCGCCGTCTCTGATGATGTACGCCCAGCAGTTGTGGGTGGCGTCGTAGTGCTTCTTTTTCATCTCCTGAATTTTCGCCAGGGCTTCTTCCTCGGTGTCCACAGGCCAGACGCGGCCGATGAAGCGGGACTTCTTTTCCACGAATTCCGCTTCGCCAAATTGGGTGGGTATCAGATACTCGTCCAATCCTCAGCACTCCCCGATGATATATTCCCGGAGTCTGCCGTAGAGGATTCCGTCCACGACGGCCTCGATCTCGATGCCATCCGGGGTGTAGTCCACTTTTTTGACCTGTGCACCGTCATGCAGCGTCTCCACCATGCCGCCCATGGCATAGGGCAGACGCACCACGATATGGTGCCGGGCATGGTTCAGGGCGCTCTCGATGGCTTTCAGCAGCCCGTCCATATTGATGCCCCGCTTGGCGGAGATGGCAACAATATTCTTCCCCACGGGAATGTCGTCGGAATACACCAGATCGGCCTTGTTGTAGCATTTCAGCACCGGGGTTTCCGGCTTGGCCAGCTGGGAGATCAGCCTGTCCACCACGGCGATATGCTCCTCAAGATGCGGGTCGGAAGCATCGATGACATGCAGAAGCAGGTCGGCGAATTCCAGTTCCTCCAGCGTCGCCCGGAAGGCGTCCACCAGATGATGGGGCAGCTTCGCAATAAATCCCACGGTGTCGGACAGAATCACATCCAGATTGTCCGAAACCGTCAGAAGCCGGGAGGTGGTGTCCAGGGTGTCAAACAGCCGGTTGTTGGCGGGGATTCCTGCGCCGGTGAGCTGATTGAGCAGGGTGGATTTTCCCGCGTTGGTGTAGCCCACAATGGCCACCACCGGAACGGAATTTTTCATTCTCCGCTCCCGCTGGACGGAGCGCACCTTGCGCACCTGCTCCAGCTCTTCTTCCAGACGGTTGATGCGCTCCCGGATATGCCGCCGGTCAGATTCCAGCTTGGTCTCGCCGGGGCCCCGGGTGCCGATGCCGCCGCCCTGCCGGGAAAGGCTCGTGCCCATGCCGGACAGCCGGGGCAGCAGATATTTGTACTGCGCCAGCTCCACCTGAAGCCGGCCTTCCTTCGTCTTTGCCCGCTGGGCGAAAATGTCCAGAATCAGGGCGCTTCTGTCCAGAACGGGAAGCCCGATAATTTCCTCCAACGCCCGGATGTTGCCGGGAGAAAGCTCGTTGTCGAAAATGACCATGGTGGACTGGGTCGCTTCCGCCAGCATCCGCACCTCCTGGGCTTTTCCCTCGCCGATGAAACTGTGGGAATCGGGGGTATGGCGGTTTTGCAGCACCTTGCCCGTGCAGAAGCCCCCTGCGGTCTCCAGAAGGTCTTCCAGCTCGTCCAGGGTGCTTTCGGTGGCAGTCTCTTCCTCGGCAAAGCAGTCCGCGTTCAATCCCACCAGGACTGCACGCTCCTGGGTCTGTTTATCAAATCTTTCTTCCATATTACCTCCGCTTTTCTCATGGGAGGCGTTCCCCGCCCGGGCAACACTTCCCCTCTTACCATTTCTCTTATTATACCACACATCCGCGCCGCGAACAACCACAAAAATACAAAAATCCCGCACTGCATCACGCAGTGCGGGATTTGCGGGTCTTACTTCAGGCCAAACCGCTTGTTGAACCGATCAACACGTCCACCGGTGTCAACCAGCTTCTGCTTGCCGGTATAGAAAGGGTGGCACTTGGAGCAGATCTCAACACGAATGTCCTTCTTGGTAGAACCAGTGGTAAAGACATTGCCGCACGCGCAGCGGATGGTGGTCTGTTCGTACTTGGGATGGATACCTTCCTTCATTTCGTTCACCTCTTTCTTATCAGTTAAAGGGCATAGTAGCCCCGGGCAATCTTTAATCGCCCGGATATCATATCATAAAGTGTCGGAGAATGCAAGCACTTTTTTCGATTTTTTCAAAAAATCGAAAAATCGTGGTGCGTCAGCGGTTTTTCCGATCAGAACGCCCAGTTGCCGCTGCGGAAAATCGGCACAACCCTGCCGTCCTCGCAGATGCCGTCGATGTTCATGCTGTCGCAGCCGATCATGAAGTCCTCGTGGATCATGGAATCATTGATGCCCAGCGCCCGGCACTCGTCCAGCGTCTTATTCTGGAAATCCTTGATGGTGTCGGCAAAGCCCATGCCCAGCGCCAGATGGCAGGCGGCGTTCTCGTCGAACAGGGTGTTATAGAACAGGATGCCGCTCTCCGCAATGGGGCTGTGCTGGGGTACCAGGGCGCACTCGCCCAGGTAGGACGCGCCATCGTCCATGGCGATCATGGTCTTGAGCAGCTCCTCGCCCTTCTCCGCCTTGACCTCCACGGCCTTGCCCTTTTCAAAGCGGACGGAGAAATTCTCGATGAGCTGACCCTGATAGCTCAGGGGCTTGCTGGCGTAGACGATACCCTCGGCCTCACCCCGCTTGGGAGAGATGAAGCATTCCTCCGTGGGGATGTTGGGATTGAAGAAGATGCCCTGCAGACTGGTGTCTCCGCCGCCCTTCCACTCGCCCTCGGGGATCATGCCCACGGTCAGGTCGGTGCCGTTCTCGGCGGTGTAGTGCAGGCTGCGGATGTGCAGGCCGTTGAGGTAAGCGCAGCGGTCATGCAGATCGGCGTTGTGCTCCTCCCAGGCCTTCACGGGGTCGTCGGTCACACGGGAGGTGAACAGGATGGCCTCCCACAGCTTCTCCATGGCGGTACTGGTGCGCATTCCGGGGAACACCTTCTTCGCCCAGGCCGCACCGGGGACGGCGGCGATGCACCACTGATCCTTGTTCTCCAGCTGGTCGTTGTAGGGCTTCACAATGGGGTAGCGCAGCTGCCGGGCCTTGGACAGCTTCGCCATATTGATGCCCTTCAGGCCGTCCGGGTCTTCGGAAATCAGGTGGATGCGGCAGGGAACCACGTCCACATAGTGCTGCAATCTGGCCTTCTGCCACTCGGGAACCTCGCCCATGGTCTTGACGGACTGATGGCGGACATGGAGCTTCTGGAGGGGCTGGTAGTTCCACTCCACGGTGACCTTCTTCGCCTTGGCCTTATAGGCTTCCTCCACGACCATCTGGACGAATTCCGGCTGGTCGAGATCGGCGTAAATCAGCACCTCCTGCCCCTTCTGGACATTGACGCCGCTGCGGACGATCAGGCGGGCATATTCTCTTAAAACCGTTTTCTTCATAAAATGTGTCTCCTTTTCCTTGAAATTCCGGGAAAGCCAAACTTGACGGCTTCCCAAAAATTTCCCAGACTTTCGCTATAGTAGCAGATTTTCCTCAAAAGGTCAATGCCTGTTGCAATCCATTCAAAAATCGTTTATAATCACGTCAAATCCATTCTCCAGTTTTTGCCGGGACGCGCCGCATTATGCACATTCCCGGGCTGGTCATCAAGAGAGGTATCCTTATGCTTACAAAAGAAGAATTTCAGCAGAAGATTCAGGAGGGCGTCCGCATTCTGGACGGCGCTACCGGCTCCAACCTCCGCGCCGCCGGAATGCCCAAGGACTGCTGCACCGAGCAGTGGGTGCTGGAAAACCCGGAACCTCTGGTCGCGCTCCAGCGCGCCTACGCCGCCGCAGGCAGCCAGATCATTTACGCCCCCACCTTTCAGGCGCAGCCCATCGCCCTGAAAACCGTGGGCATGGACGCCCAGACGGAGAAGATCAACGAAGCGCTGGTTGCTCTGTCCCGCTCCGCCGCCCCCGGATGCCTCATTGCGGGCGACCTGACCACGCTGGCCGTTTACTGCGAGAGCTGGAACCCGGACTGCTTCGACCTGCTGGTGGAGAATTACCGCCGCCAGATCCGCGGTCTGATTGACGGCGGGGCCGATCTGCTCATCGGCGAGACCCTGCTTTACGCGCAGGAGGCAGAGGCCATTCTCACCGCCGCCGAGCTGGAAGGCGCGGGAGCCGCCATGTACACCTTCACCATGCAGTCGGACGGGGCGCTGTTCTCCGGGGCGGACGGCGGAAAGGTGCTGCGCGATCTGGAAGCGGCTGGCGCGGCCGCCGTTGGCTTCAACTGCGTGGCGGCGGACGTGCTGACACCCCATCTGGTGTCAAAGCTTCGCCGCAGTGTGAAGATCCCCCTGATCTGCAAGCCCAATGCAGGCATTCCTACCATCAACGATCAGGGTACCGCCGTATACGCCCAGACACCGGAAGAATTCGCCGGAATCATGCGTCAGTGCCGGGACAACGGCGCCGCATTGCTGGGCGGCTGCTGCGGCACGACCCCGGCGTTCATCGCGGCTCTTACGAAATCGCTGTAGATTTGGTGCGTTTTCCCCTCCATTTTCGTTTCCCTTCGCCGGAAACTCTTAAGATTTTCCAAAAAGCGGGCGTTTCGCCCGCTTTTCTTATTGCCAAGCCCGGTGAGGTTTGTTATAATTATATTGTTATGAAAAACAGAATTCATCTCTATGTCAGCCGCAAAAACGCGCTGACCTGGCTGATGGCGCTGTGCATGGTCTGCTCGGCAGTGGCCCGCATTGCGCTCTCCGGTTTGAAAGGGTCCGGAGACGCGCATTTCGTGTGGAGCCAAATCGTTCTGCCAATCGCGGCGGCCTTGCTGTACGCGCTCATCGCCCTCCTGTCCGGAAAAGAACAGTTCTATAAGACCGCCATTCCCGTCTGGCTCATGGCCTGGTACGCAGGTATGACCTTCTCCGCCGGCGTTTCCAGTCGCCTGATGGCGTTTCTGTTCTGGGTCGCGGTGATCTTCTTTGCCTTCCTCTACACGGACATCACCGCCGGACGCCGCAAGCACGCTGTGCTGCTGTTGTTTCCCATTCTGTGCTGCCCGCTGCTGTTCCTAATGTATTGCTACCGGGCGTTCCTGCTTCAACACGATTATTATGCGGGCGGCAAGTGTCTGCCGGACTTTCTCATGGTTCTGGGAATGCTGATCCTTCTTTTCGGCATTCGTGTGCATCCGGTGGACGAGTACCACCCCACATGGGGCGACCGCACCGACGGACGCCGTCTGCGCACCCTGCCTCCCATGGCGCAGGTCTCCCCCTACATCATGGTCACCCGGAACGGCTCGACAAACTTCTTTGAGGAATCTCTGGAGATCAGCCACATTGACCGCTACATCCGCCGCAAGCGCCGGGAGGGTCTGACCAGCTTCGGCATCACCCATGTTCTGCTGGCGGCCTACTGCCGGGGCGTGTGCCGCTATCCCGGCCTGAACCGGTTCCTCGCGGGGCAGAAGGTCTATACGCATGGCGACGACATTCAGTATTGCATGACCATCAAAAAGGAAATGACCGCCGACTCCCCGGACACCATCGTCAAGGTGCATCTTAACCCCCGGAACACTGCCGACGATGTTTACCGCAAGCTCCAATCCGCCGTAGAAAACGTGAAAAATACGCCCCTGGATTCCAATTTTGACAACACGGCGGGCGCCCTTACGTTGATTCCCGGCGTGTTCCTGAAATTCACGGTGTGGCTGCTGAAAACGCTGGACTATTTCGGGATGCTGCCCAAATTCCTGCTGGAGGTCAGCCCCTTCCACGGCAGCCTGTTCTTCACCTCCATGGGAAGTCTGGGCATTCCGCCCATTTACCACCACCTGTATGACTTCGGCAACCTGCCGGTGTTCGGTGCCTTCGGCATGAAGCGTCGGGCGGTAGAGGTGCAGGAGGACGGCTCCGTGGTGGAGAAAAAGTATGTAGACATCAAGTTCACCATGGACGAGCGGATCGTGGACGGCTTCTACTATGCCGCATTCTTTAAGCATTACCGCCGCATTCTCGCCCACCCCGAAATTCTGGACAACCCGCCCGAGGAAGTGCTGAGCGACATTGACTGACATGAAAGAGCAGATTCTCTCGTTCCTTCCCCCGGAATATCCGTGGAAAGATCGGCTTTTCGTATTTCCCGAGCTGGATTCCACCAATAATCGACTGAAAGTGCTTGCTTCTCAGGGCGCTCCCCACGGCACCGTCCTGATCGCCGACCGCCAGACCGGCGGCCGGGGACGGATGGGACGGTCGTTTCTGTCCCCGCCGGGGGTGGGAATTTATATGAGCATCCTTCTGCGCCCAGAGTGTGCGCCTCAGGAGCTGATGCACCTGACCTGCGCCGTCGCAGCCGCCATGTGCCGGGCGGTGGAATACGCCGCCGGGCTTCGCCCCGGCATCAAGTGGACGAACGACCTCGTCTGGGGAAAGCAGAAATTCGCCGGAATCCTCACGGAAATGGGGCTGAACGCCGCCGGAGGCGTTGATTGGGCGATCGTAGGCATCGGCGTCAACTGCTGCCAGAAAGCGGAGGATTTTCCCCCGGAGATTCGGGACAGAGCCTGCTCCCTCGCCATGGCGGCAGGTCGGGAAATTGACCGCTGCCGGGTCGCCGCCGCCATGATGGAGGCACTGTGGGAAATGGACGCCTCCCTGTTCACCGGCAAGAAGGACATGCTCCGGTTCTACCGGGAAAACTGCGTCACCATCGGCAAAGAAATTTCCGTGGTGGGCGCGGGAGAAGTCCGCCACGGGCGGGCGCTGGACGTTGACGACGAAGGCGCGCTGGTGGTGGAATTTCCCGATTCCCATGTGGAAGCTGTCAACGCCGGGGAGGTCAGTATCCGGGGAATGTATGGGTATATCTGACAATACTCTGCCATTGTTTTCAATTTATTCCCAATTTACGTATTGCTTTTTTTAACGACATTGGTTATACTTGGAGTGTAAAAATCACAGCGCCGCAGGTCTGCGCCGCTGTCCAAAAAATTCTGGAGGTCATTTCCATGAAAGCATTCAATGTAATCGTAAAAGTCCTGACCGCTCTGGCTGCCGTTGCCGGTGCCGTCTACGTTGTTGCTACCTACGGCGATCAGATTGTCGCATGGGCGAAGAAGATTTTCGCTTCCCTGCCCAAGTGCCCCTGCTGCAAGGAAGAGCCGAAGGCCGTCGAAGAGACCGCCGCCGAGGAAGCACCTGCCGAAGAGCCTGCTGAGGAAGTCCCCGCCGAGGCTCCTGCTGAGGAAGTCCCCACCGAAGAGCCTGCCGCTGAGGTCACCGTGAACGCCAATGAGCCCGTTGCCGAAGAAGCTGACTTTGCTGAGTAATTTCGTTTTATAAGCAAAAATCCCGGAAAGCTGTCGCTTTCCGGGATTTTTTCTGTAATCATTCACTATTTCAGCTCTACCAGAACATAGCTGCCTTCGCCGCGGATCGTGTGGTACATGTTGTCCTCCAGAACGGGCAAGTCCATTTCCCGCAGGTCCACATCCGGATTCCATACGACGTTTTGCAGATCATAGTAGCAGTAGAACCCGTACTGGGTCAGATCGTCTCCCCCGCCGAAGGTGTCGGGGATGAGACGGTTCAGCATCTGGTAGTTTTGCGGCATGTTCCAAAGAACCGGTGCTTTGCCGATGGAGCCGGACAGCTGCACCGTCACCGGCGTATCGGATTGGAACGCTTCCATTTCCTGCAAATCCGAAATCACCAGCTGGGTGCGGAAATCCGTGTAATCCTTCTGAACGCTCAGGGCGTTTCCGTAGGTGAAGGCGAACACGAAAAAGACCCAGCTGAGAACCACCGCCGGTATCTTAAGGGAGAAGCGTTTCTTCCCTTCCGCCGCCGTCATGCCGAACACGGTAAGCAGCACGCCGAAGCCATACATTGCCCGGGGTGCGAACACCGTGGCGGCCAGTGCGGGATACAGTCCAAAGCACATCAGCCCCATCAGGACAAGCGCCGCGGCAGTCATGGCGATGGCCGGAACTGTCTTCCGCCGGGAATCCAAAACCACGCGAACGCAGAAAGCGATCACCGCCAGCACCGCCGCAATCAGCCAGAAGGGCTTGAAATCCGACAGAACCAGAGAATAGTAACTCCGCAGATTTTTCAAAAAGTGGGGAATCAGCTCCCCAGCCGGGGGCAGAGCGTTGCCCACGTAGCTGGTGTCGGCGGGAATCATGATAACCAGCTTGAAGAAGATCAATCCCAGCGCATACCCCGCCGCAGATTTCAGGCAGAAAAGCCCGACCTCCCGGATGGATTCCCCGCGGTTCCACATCCGCAGTGCCAGCGCGACCACCAGCATGGGAAAAATCCCCGCCGCCGCCTGATAGCTGGTGCATACCGCCAGAATCCCCAACCCGGACGCAAGCACATACGCCGCAGTATTCCGGTTCCGGCACAGCAGCGGCACCACCGCCGCCAGCACGGAAAGCGCCATATACGGCGCGTCAAACCGAAAGCTGACACAGCCGAGGAAATAGGGATTCAGCCCCAGAATCGACAGCGCCGCCAGTTCCCAGCCGGAAAATGTCGTCCGTTCATAGACAATATACCCCATGAGTATCCCGGACACCGCCATAATGAGCATGGCAAGGATTTGGGGCAGCGGCGCGGCGTCCGTCAGATAGTCTCCCCCATGCACCAGCGTCGCCAGCGCCGTCGAGAGATACCGGCTGAAATAGTCCCACTGCTTGTACCCCAGCGCCGCCCGAGGGGAATCGTCCATATAGTAGAAATTCGCCCGAAGAATGGCGCTGATGCCCACCACGAAAACGGCAAACAGAATCAGCAGCGCCTTTCCCATGGGGATTCCGGTTTCCCCGGAGCGAAGGGTCTCCCCTTTCGTCCTGCGGTAGTCCTCCTGACCGGCGGAGATATAATAGGAGATCACGCACCCCGCCGCCGGAGCCGCCGCGATGGCGAAGAACGCGGCGCAAAGGGGGACGAACAGCCCGTTCTCCATGCCGAGCACCCCCGCCACGCGCTGCATTTTCTGGGAATCGACCCAGTTGTGGTAGAAGTTCACCGCCAGCGCGCCGTTGAACGCGAGGCTCAGCGCCGCATGTGCAGGGTTGGAAAGCAGTGCCCGCACCTTCTGTTGGGAGACGGGGAGCCGCCACACCGCGACGCACAGCAGCACCGCCGCCACGCCGCACCACACAAAGCCCGGCACCCACGCCGGGACGATCAGCAGCAGAAACGCGGCGCCGGAAAGCATCAGCAGTCCCTTTTCCGGGAAAAATCGTTTTTCTTTCATGTTGTTAGTCCTTTCCCCTACCCTTGGGGACTTTGGGAAGCTCTGACCGTCCGCAAGAGGTTCAGAGCTTCCCCCATAAATCACGCCGTCAGAATCTCCACCAGCATCCGGACGCACTTCTCCATGTCCTCGGTGGGGATGAACTCAAAGCGTCCATGGTAGTTTTCGCCGCCGGTACACAGATTGGGACAGGGCAGCCCTTCGTAGGACAGCCGCGCGCCGTCGGTGCCGCCGCGAATGGGCACTTCCACCGGGTTCATACCCGCCGCAGCCATGGCCTTTTTCGCCCGCTCCACCACATACATACACGGCTCAATGCACTTCTTCATGTTATAGTAGCTGTCCTTAAGGGTCAGCTCCAGCGTTCCCGCGCCGTACTTGCGGTTGATAAAGTCCGCGGCGGCGGCCATGACCGCCTTCTTTTCCTCGAATTTCTCCATGTCGTGGTCGCGGATGATATAGTGCAGCTCCGAGCGCTCCACCTCGCCCTTCATGCCCAGAAGATGGAAGAAGCCCTCATAGCCCTCCGTCAGCTCCGGGCGCTGTCCCACGGGGAGCAGGCTCTGGAATTCCATGGCGATCAGCTGGGAATTCACCATCTTTCCCTTGGCAGAACCGGGGTGGATATTCAGTCCATGGACAACGACCTTTGCCCCCGCGGCGTTGAAGTTCTCGTATTCGATCTCGCCCACAGGGCCGCCGTCGGCGGTGTAGGCAAAGTCCGCGCCGAAGCCCTTCACGTCGAACCGGTCAGCGCCCCGGCCGATCTCCTCATCAGGGGTAAAGCCGATCTTCAATGTGGCATGCCTGCCGCCCATGGCG
>ERZ825159.2038-NODE-2038-length-17511-cov-3.030305_pt1 | contig 17511 bp, 17 predicted proteins | sample MGYA00519932_ERZ825159 | MGnify/ENA primary metagenome ERZ825159 (study PRJEB31778, sample SAMEA3449191) | human gut metagenome | biome: human gut; feature: human-associated habitat; material: faeces | place: United Kingdom | collected 2010/2012 ...
CAACAGCCGTATTTATATTATCAGGAAGAAAAATATCGATCCTGCAGCGAAGTACGATGCAAAATGCGATCTCTGCACCGAAAGTAGGGGGCATCGTTCGATTGATGAGTTTTATTTTAAAAGGAACTTTATTGATCGAATTGATCGGTGCGTTATTCATGATGCCTGTTTTCTGTCATGATTTTGGATTACGGGGAATCTGGATGGCGATCTTTCATTCTGTATCAGCCTTTTGTAATGCAGGATTTGATCTTTTTGGAACAAAAGGGCATCCATTTGTATCATTGACATCATATGCGGTAAATCCAGTGATCAACATTGTGATCATGTTACTGATCATCATTGGTGGAATTGGATTTTTTACATGGGAAGACATTTATCTTCATAAATTTCGGTTCAAACGTTACCATATGCAGAGCAAGATTATTCTAACCACAACATTATGTTTGATCTTGTTACCAGCTGTTTTCTTTTTCTTTCAAGATTATGGAAATCTATCAGGAACTCACCGGCTGCTTGCATCATTGTTTCAAGCTGTGACACCGAGAACTGCAGGATTTAATACGACAGATCTTTCGATGCTGACAGGAGCATCAAAGGCAATGATGATTTTATTGATGTTGATCGGAGGTTCACCAAGTTCTACAGCAGGAGGTATGAAAACAACAACATTCGCTCTGTTACTTTTAAATGTACTGGCTACTTTTCAAAGTCGTGATGATGTGACAGCATTTGGAAGAAGAATCGATGTTGGTGTGATAAAAAATGCAGCAACGATCGCAATGATGTATTTTATCTTATTTTTTGCAGGCGGAATGACGATCAGTGTGTATGAGGGACTGCCGCTTTCAAGCTGTCTGTTTGAAGCAGCATCTGCAGTTGGAACCGTAGGTTTGACATTAGGGATCACACCAAAACTTCATATTCTGTCACAGATCATTTTGATCATACTGATGTATCTGGGACGTGTTGGCGGTTTGACGCTGATCTATGCAGTATTTTCAGATAAAAATAAACGAAAAGCAAAACTACCACTTGATAAGATTATAGTGGGATAAAAGAAAGAGGGAATTGATGATGAAGAATATTTTATTGATCGGACTTGGACGTTTTGGAAAACATATAGCGATACAGTCAAGTCAGCTTGGACATGAGATCATGGCAGTTGATCTGGATGAGGAAAGAGTGAATGACGCACTTCCATATGTTACGAATGCACAGATCGGGGACAGTACGAATGAGGAATTTTTAAAATCTCTGGGGATTGCAAATTATGATATCTGTTTTGTTACGATCGGTGGGAATTTTCAAAATTCGTTGGAAACCACCTGTCTGTTAAAAGAACTTGGAGGCAAAATGGTTATTTCCAGAGCTGAACGAGATGTACAGGAAAAATTCCTCTTACGAAATGGAGCCGATAAGGTAGTCTATCCAGAAAAAATGGTGGCAAAATGGGCAACGATCCGTTATACCGATGATCATATTCTTGATTATATGGAAGTCGATGCCTCACATGCGATCTTTGAGGTAGAGGTTCCGAAGGAATGGATTGGAAAGACAGTGGGAAAACTTGATATTAGAAAAAAATATGATATTAACATTATGGCAGTAAAAGATGATGGAAAAGTAAGTATGGCGATATCTGCGGATACCTGTTTTAAGGAAGATGTTACATTATTGGTATTAGGAGAATATAAAGCGATCAAAAAGTGTTTTTGTATCTGATGTCATGAAAAAGAGGTGAGAGCTTATGTCAGATTTCATTTTAGCATTGGCGGTAATACTGATGTTTGCATTTGTGTTATTCTTTTTGAAAAAAGTTAATTATTTTCTTGGAGAAAATCGGAAAGTAATTGACAGGGAGCAAGATGATGACGATGATTGATGTGTTTATGGATTATTATTGACGATCGTGATATAATGCATCCGATAAGGAAAGGGGGCCAAGATGAGCACAGGAGAATTTGTACAGCTGAACAAAGAAAACGAACACATTCTTGTTTGTCTTTCTTCTTCACCATCGAATGAAAAGATCATACGTACAGCAGCAAAAATGGCAAGAGATATGCGGGCACGTTTTACGGCATTGTATGTACAGACAGGAAAAAGAGAAAGAGAATCGGACAAAAGAAGACTGGAAGCTCATGTACAATTTGCAAAGGAATCTGGTGCGGAAATCGTAATGACACATGGGGAAAATGTTCCGGTACAGATCGCGGAATATGCACATTTATCAAATGTCACAAAAATCGTGATCGGACAAAGCAGTGCAAAGAGAAATCACTTTTTCAGCAAACAGACATTAACAGAGAAGTTGATCGAGGCTGTTCCTGATATTGATATCCACATTATTCCAGATGCGATGAACTTAGATAATTATCGAAAACCGCATGGAGCGGTTTATGTAGGAAAGCCTACGATGAAAGACAGTTTATTGACATTATTTATATTTGCAGTTTGTACGTTGATCGGTCTATTCATCCAGAAACTTCAATTTACAGATACAAACATCGTTACAATTTATATTTTGGGTGTTTTATTAACGTCAATCCTTACAGATGGATATTTATACAGCATTGGAGGTTCTGTCTTAAGTGTATTTTTGTTCTGCTTTTTCCTTACGGAACCAAGAATGTCATTTCAGACATATGCAGTTGGATATCCGGTAACTTTTGTGATCATGTTAATATCTTCTGTCATTACTGGAACACTTGCAGCAAAATTAAAAACACATGCAAGGCTTTCAGCACAATCTGCATTTCGTACACAGATTTTATTTGACACAGACCGGTTACTTCAAAAAGCAAAAAACGATACGGATATTTTAAGTATTACATGTACACAGCTTATCAAATTATTAGACCGCAGTATTGTAGCATATGTTGTGGAAGACGATGAATTGTCAGCACCACATATATTTTCGAATAAAAAGAAAGAACAGACAGAAGATTTATTGACAAGCAGGGAGCAGGAGATCGCAAAATGGGTGTATGAAAACAAGCAGCGTGCTGGAGCAACGACCGAACGTTTTAAAGATGCACAGTGTCTATACCTTGCCATTTGTATTGAGGATAATGTGTATGGTGTGATCGCAATACCAGTTGACGAATATACATTAGATTCCTTCGAATATAGTATCTTACTTTCTGTGATCAATGAATGTGCACTTGCCATGGAAAATAAAAAGAATATCATGGAGAAAGAAAAAATCTCCGTTCTTGCCAAAAATGAACAGTTAAGAGCAGATCTGCTTCGTGCGATCTCACATGATCTAAGGACACCACTTTGTTCCATTTCTGGGAATGCAGACATGCTGTTAAATAGTGGAGAACGTCTTGATGATATAACAAAACATCAGATTTATACAGATATTTATGATGATTCAGAATGGCTGATCAATATCGTCGAAAATTTATTATCGATCACAAGATTAAATGATGGAAGATTAAAACTGAAATTTACAGATCAATTATTAGATGAGGTGATCGCGGAATCATTGCGGCATATCAGCAGGAAACATGAAGAGTATCAGATCGTTACAGAATGCGATGAATTGATACTTGCACATATGGATGTGCGGCTGATCCTGCAAGTGTTGATCAATCTGGTCGATAATGCAATTAAATATACACCGAAAGGATCTACAATCCGCATTTGTGCCATGAATGAAAATGGAAAAGCAAAGATTCAAGTAGAAGATAACGGCCCTGGAATTTGTGATGAAATGAAGCCGCATATATTTGAAATGTTTTATACAGGGAAAAATACGATCGCAGACAGCCATCGAAGTCTTGGTTTAGGTTTGGCACTTTGCCGTTCGATCATAGAGGTGCATAACGGGAAACTGGTGTTGGAGGACAATACACCACATGGTTGTATTTTTTCTTTTACACTGCCATTAAGTGAGGTTACATTAAATGAATAAAGCATTGATTTTAGTCGTGGAGGATGACCGGCCGATCCGTAATCTGATCGTGACAACATTAAAAACACATGATTATAAATATATTACAGCAGAAAATGGAAGTTCAGCTATTTTAGAGGCATCTTCTCATAAACCAGAGATCATTTTATTAGATCTTGGATTGCCTGATATGGAAGGTGTGGATGTGATCAAAAAAGTAAGAACATGGTCTAACGTACCAATTATCGTTATCAGTGCAAGAAGTGAAGATGTAGATAAAATAGAAGCACTGGATGCAGGAGCAGATGATTATATCACAAAACCATTTTCAGTTGATGAACTGCTTGCAAGGATCAGGGTTACACAGCGCCGATTAGCATTGATCCAGTCAGGCGAGGAACAAGAACAAGCAGTCTTTGTAAATGGAGAGTTAAAGATCGACTATACAGCAGGATCTACATATTTAAAAGATAAAGAACTGCATTTAACACCAATCGAATATAAATTATTATGTTTGCTGTCTCATAATGTTGGAAAAGTATTGACTCACACTTATATTACGCAACAGATCTGGGGCAGTTCACTGGAAAATGATGTTGCATCACTTAGAGTGTTTATGGCAACATTACGGAAGAAATTACAGCCAGATAAAGATGGCATGCAGTATATACAGACACATATAGGTATTGGATATCGGATGCTTAAGATATAGTTAATAAAGAGTGTCTGCATCATTAAGTGATGCAGACACTCTTTTAGATCCCAATATATGAAAACGCCCAAAAGAGGCAAAAAAGAGATTGATTTATTACCTACTATTTAAAAATGTGTTCTGAAGGAATTTTTACGCACAACCTCCGCATGCAGCACATGCAGAAGGAGTTGCAGCGCAGCCTCCCTGGGCGGTTTCTCTTAGTTCAGCTGGCAGTCGTTTACCAACGATATACATTGCGTTTAACATTTCGTCAAACGGGATGAGCTGATGGATTCCAGATAAAGAAATCTCAGCTGCGATGATTGCATTTGCAACACCTGCGGCATTACGGTTCTGGCATGGATATTCCACCAACCCGCCAACGGGGTCACAAACAAGACCTAACATATTCATTAAAACGGTAGAGGCAGCTCCAAGACATTGTTCTGGATCACCGCCAAGCAGTTCGACAGTGGCAGAAGCAGCCATCGAAGAAGCAACACCGACTTCCGCCTGACATCCGCCGACAGCACCTGCAACCGTTGCATTTCTCATAGCAAGATATCCGATCGCACTGGCATTAAACAGTGCCTGAATGATCTGTTCATCATCTAATTTATGAACTTCCTGAAGCCCAAGTAAAAGTCCAGGAACGATTCCGGCAGACCCTGCGGTTGGGGATGCTACGATCAACCCCATGGATGCATTCGTCTCAAGAGTCGCCATCGCATAGATCATACTTTTTTCTAACAGATCACCACAGATTCCAATTCCAGAATGATACCGGGAAGCAATCTTCTTTGCCTCGCCACCGATCAGTCCACCCATGGAACGAACCGGTTCTTTGATCGGAGTAAAAGCAGCATTTTTCATGATCTCAAGAACTCTTGCCATTGCATCATGAACCGTATCAGCTTCTTTTTCCCCTTCTACGATCTCACGCTGTCTCATCACTTCGGAGATTGGAAGATCATGTTTTTTACATAAATCAAGCAATTCATTTGCGTTTTTAAAATCCATAATATTTCAGTCTCCTTTCTACAGCTGAATGATCATAACATCTGAGACATTTGGGCTTTTCCTAATCTCCTCCGCGATGTTTTCAGGAAGAAGCCCATCGGATTCAACGATAGAATAAGCTGTATTTCCTTTAGATTCTCTGAAAAGACGCATAAAAGCGATATTAACACCCTGATCACTCAGACATTTTGTGATATAAGTAACAACGCCAGGTTTATCTTTCTGGATCACGATCAAGGTACTGTATTCCCCAGTAAAATCAACTTCTACATCATTGATACGGCAGATTCTGGCTTTTCCACCGCCTAAAGATTCCCCACGGATCATGATGTGATCTCCGTTTTCATTTGCCATTAAGATATCCACTGTATTTGGATGGACATCAGTTTCTATTTCATTTGGTACAAAAGAGAAATCAAGTCCAATGTCTTTTGCAATCTCGAAAGAATCACGGATTCTCATATCATCGGTTCCAAATCCCATGATCCCACCTAATAAGGCACGATCCGTTCCGTGTCCATGATAAGTTTTTGCAAAAGATCCATAGAGTGTAAACTGAACTTTTTTCAGTGTACCATTTAACATTTTTCTTGCGAGAAATGCGATCCTTGCAGCTCCGGCTGTGTGGGAGCTTGAGGGACCAATCATATTTGGCCCCATAACATCAAATGCACTGATAAAAGACATAAATTAAGCCTCCACTGTATCTTCTTTTAAAATAAATTTCTTGTAAATAGAATCTACAACGATTCCGATCGCATTATCTCCGGAAATGTTACATGCAGTTCCGAAAGAATCCTGTGTGATATAAAGTGCGACCATTAAAGCACAGATCGGTCCGTTTGTATCTCCTGCTGTTGTACCAAATACCATGTAAAGGAAAGGCAATGCAGTCATGATAGATCCACCTGGAGCTCCAGGAGAAGCGACCATTGCAACACCAAGTGTCATAATAAATGGAATAACAGTTGCAAGGCTGATCGGTAACTGATTCATCAAACATACAGCAGTTGCACATGCTGTGATCGTGATCATAGAACCTGCCATGTGGATATTGGCACAAAGAGGCACTACAAAGTTACGGATCTGAGCACTGACACCGTCATTTTTTGCACATTCCAGATTGACAGGAATTGTAGCAGCAGAAGACTGAGTTCCTAAAGCTGTAGTATAACCAGGAACCTGATTTTTAATAAGAGAGAAAGGATTCTTTTTGCTGACAGAACCTGCAATTATAAACTGGATTGTGATACATACAAAGTGCATGATGATCACTACAAGGAATACTTTCCATAAGATTCCAAGGATTGCAAATGTTTTTCCTGATTTCGTCATATCAGTAAATGTACCGCAGATATATAATGGCAATAAAGGAATGATCGTTTTGTGCAGTACTTTATCGATGATCGTTGAGAAATCGCTCATTCCGTTGTAAAGGCTGTTTCCGATCTCTTTACTTTTCATTGTGGATAAGCATAATCCTAAAATGAAAGCAAGAACAACAGCAGATAATGTATCAAACAGCGGTGTGATCGTCAGTGAAAAATAAGGTTTCAGTGACGCATCAGCAGTCGCAGCAATCTGATCTAATGCCCCAGAAGTCATAAAGTGTGGGAACAGATTGGATGATACAAGGTAAGAAGCTGTACCAGCAAGTAAAGTTGAACCATAAGCAAGAGCAACGGTAATTAAAAGCAGCTGTCCAGCACCCTGTGACAGATCAGCGATTCCCATGGTTACATAAGCAAGGATCATCAGTGGAATGATGAATTTTAAGTAGGTACTGAAGAATCCAGACAGTGTTACAACAAAGCGGCAGAATCCAGTTGGAAGGAACTGTCCAAACAGGATACCAATAATGATGGCAATAATGAGTTTTGGTACCAGACCAAGTTTAAATTTTTTCTTTTCCATTTTTAATTACTCCTCTAAAAGCATAATCACATATCATCGTAGTTTGTTTAATGTGCACAAAAAATGTTTGACGTCTTTATGTTTGTATTGTATCATCCACGTATAGATGAATCAAATTCATAGATTTAATGATAACATTGAAAATTATTCATAATAGTACAAAGGAGAAAAAATGGAATTCCGTCAGATACAGACATTTATGCAGATAGCACAAGTGAAGAATTTCTCAAAAACCGCAGAATTACTAGGTTATTCGCAATCTGCCGTGACAGTACAGATCCGTCAGTTAGAAACAGAATTGGGAGTGCGGTTATTTGACCGTACAGGAAAAAAAGTGATACTCACACCGAAAGGAAAAGAATTTTTAATACATGCAAATAAGATCATTGATGAAATGCACAAGGCAAAAGATGCAATGAATGATACTGCAGAGTTAAAAAATCCATTACATATCGGAACGATTGAATCACTCTGCACTGTCAAATTGCAGGAAATCGTACAGCGGTTTCGGAAAGAACATCCACAGGTTAGAATTCAGATCACGATTGGTTCTCCAGAACGCCTGATCCAGAAGATGGAACACAATGAACTCGATGTCATTTATATTCTGGACACACCAAGATGGAATAAAAACTGGGTGAAAGTCATGGAAAAAGCGGAGCCTGTGATCTTTGTGTCTGCACCAAATTATAAGTTAGCAGGGAAAAAGAATATAGGGGTTGAGGAAATCTTAAATGCACCGTTTTATCTAACAGAACGAAATGCAAACTACAGACAGGCATTAGAACAGGAATTAGCTCTGCATAAACAGACATTATTGCCAGTACTTGAATGCAGTGATACCGCGTTTATCAAGAAGATGCTAAAGACAGGAAAAGGGCTTTCTTATCTCCCATTATTTGTTGTAGAAGAGGATATTGAAGAAGGGAAGATCGCAAAATTAGATGTGAAAGATATTGATATTACAATGTATCGACAAGTGTTTTATCATGCAAATAAATATATGACAAAAGAAATGGAGAAATTTGTGGAGTACTGCAGGTTGTGATTTGTTGGTTGGATAACAGGTTAGAAATAAAATTTTAAAAAAATTAGCACTCACCTCTTGACAGTGCTAATAATAGGTGTTATAGTACAACTAGAGCAAGAGGGAAGGGCTTAAGAGAGAAGCCAAAGAACCGAAGGCTCCATAAGATACAACAAGTCATATTGAGAACTTCTCAATATGCTTCACATAAAAGGCAAGTGTCAGGAATTACCCTGACACGCCCAAACATTATTATAAAGAAAAAGGAGAGATGACTTATGATGATGATGCCTAGTATTTTTGGAGGAAACTTATTTAACGACGACTGGATGGATTTTTCTTTCCCAGATATTGATAAAGAACTGTATGGTAAACACGCAAAGAACTTAATGAAGACTGATGTGAAGGAAAAAGACGGAAACTACGAAGTAGCGATCGACCTTCCAGGATTTAAGAAAGATGAGATAACAGCTGAACTGAAAGACGGATATTTAACAATCAGTGCAGCAAAAGGATTAGATAAAGACGAGAAAGATAAAGAAGGTAAATATATCCGTCGTGAACGTTACGCAGGAAACATGAGCAGAAGCTTCTATGTTGGCAAAGATATCACAGAGAAAGATATCCACGGTAAATACGAGAATGGTATTCTGATGCTGGATATTCCGAAGAAAGCTCCGGAGAAGAAAGTAGAAGAAAAGAAATTCGTTACGATTGAAGGATAAAAGAACTTTCCCCGGGATGATCAGATTCCCGGGGAATCTTTCTATCTATTTGAGAATGAAAGGAAAAGAAGGTGAAACGAAATGGCAGCAAAACGTGATTTATATGAAGTTCTTGGAATCAGTAAAACTGCAGATGAAAAAACGATCAAGAAAGCATATCGGAAACTGGCAAAGAAATATCATCCAGATATGAATCCTGGAGATAAAACAGCAGAACAGAAATTCAAAGAAGCGACCGATGCTTATAATATATTAAGTGATCCAGAGAAGAGAAAATTATATGATCAATATGGTCATGCTGCCTTTGACGGAACCGGAGCAGAATCTGAGTTCTATAAGAATTACCAAAACTATGGTGGTGCTCATGGAGGATATCAGGAATTCCACTTTGAAGGTGGAGATGGCGATGATATCTTTGGTGACATCTTTGGAAGTATGTTCGGTGGCGGACGAAACAACAAAGGATTCCATCGAAGCAGTTTCCATCAAGGAGGTTTTGGCTCTTCTGATGGATTTGGAGGTGGTGGATTCGGAAGTGGATCCTTCAGACAGAAAGGTTCCGACGCACACGCAGATATCTCTATTAGTTTTGATGAAGCGGTTACGGGCTGCGATAAAGTCATTCATTTGCAAGATCAAAATGGTGCGATGCAGTCATTACAGGTTCATATACCAGCCGGAATTGATACAGGAAAAAGTGTCCGCTTAAGAGGAAAAGGAAATCCAGGAATCGGAGGCGGTGAAGCAGGTGATTTATTCCTGAAAGTAACAGTCGGTGAGAAACAAGGATTTGAGCGAAAAGGAAATGATGTGTATACAACGATCAATGTTCCATTTAGCACAGCCGTTTGTGGAGGTGAAGCAGTGATCAAGACATTATATGGAAATGTTATCTGTAAGATCAAAGAAGGAACTCAGTCAGGATCTAAGATCAGACTGCGTGGAAAAGGAATGCCGCTTATGAAGAATCCATCTCAGAAGGGAGATCAATACGCAGTTGTTCAGATTCAGGTTCCAAGAAATGTCTCCCAGCAGGCAAAAAACAAATTAAAAGAATTCGAAGCACTTTGTGGTCAAAGAGGAAATGCCTCTTATTAAGCATGAAACTTCTTGATAATAGATAAAAAAGGTTGTTATTTGGAGACAAAAAAACAGATAACAGCCTTTTTTGCCTTTATAAATTGTGTCAAATAAGGTACAATAAAACCATATATGAAAGAAGGTGGGACGAGATGGACGTATCAGAGAAAATGAAATATAAATTAGCAAATGCAATGAAAGAGTTGTTGGTGCATACGCCAGTAGATAAGATTACAGTGAAACAGATTGTAGATCAGTGCGATGTAACTCGTCCAACCTTTTATCGGCATTTTAAGGATAAATATGATCTGATCAACTGGTATTTTGATGTATTGGCTCAGATGTCGTTTAAACAGATGGGTATCAGTCTGACATTAAGAGAAGGGCTGCTCAAGAAATTTGAATTCATCAAAGGTGAAGGACAATTTTTCGCAGCAGCTTTTTCGAGCGAGAGTCAGAACTGTCTGATGGAGTATGATTATCAGTGCATTTATCAATTCTATTGTGATATCATTCACAAACAGGGAGTTGATAAAATTCCAGAAGAATTAGAATTCTTGTTGAGAATGTATTGCCGAGGTTCAATTGCCATGACTGTAGAATGGGCGACAACAGGAATGAAGATGTCGCCGGAACAACTCGCAGATCAGCTGATCGATGCGATGCCTCCAAAGCTATATGATCTGTTCAAAGATATATAAAGATAACAAAATGTTACACTTTTGATGAAGTGTAACATTTTTTACATTTTGCCAAATGTGTAACTTGTATTTGTGAAAAAACAATTTTATACTGAAGATAGTTAAAAAAATGTCAATATAAAAGGAGTGTATAAAATGGTAAATCGTATCGTATTAAATGAAACATCTTATCACGGAGCAGGAGCAATTCAGGAGATCGCAACAGAAGCAACAAAACGTGGATTCAAAAAAGCGTTTGTTTGTTCTGATCCAGATCTTGTAAAATTCGGAGTTACAAAGAAGGTAACAGATGTATTAGATAATGCAGGACTTGCATATGAAGTATATTCACAGATCAAACCAAATCCAACGATCGAAAACGTACAGACAGGAGTTGCAGCATTTAAGGCAGCAGGAGCTGATTACCTGATCGCTATCGGTGGTGGATCTTCTATGGATACAGCAAAAGCTGTTGGAATCATCATCAACAACCCAGAATTTGAAGATGTGAGAAGCTTAGAGGGAGTTGCAGATACTAAGAAACCTTGCGTACCAATCATCGCAGTTCCAACAACAGCCGGAACAGCTGCAGAAGTAACGATCAACTACGTTATCACAGACGTTGAAAAGAAACGTAAATTCGTATGCGTAGACCCTCATGATATTCCAGTGATCGCAGTGATCGACCCAGAAATGATGTCTTCTATGCCAAAAGGGTTAACAGCAGCAACAGGTATGGATGCATTAACACATGCAATGGAAGCAGTTGTTGCAAACGGAGCAATTGATGTTACAGATGCAACAGCATTGTATGCGATCAAACAGATTTTTGAATATCTTCCAAGAGCAGTGGAAAATGGACAGGATATTGAAGCCAGAGAACAGATGTGCTATGCATGTTTCTTAAATGGAATTGCCTTTAGTAATGCAGGATTAGGAAATGTTCATGCAATGGCACATCAGCTAGGTGGATTATATGATCTCCCACACGGAGTATGTAATGCGATGTTACTTCCAATCGTAGAAGAAGAAAATGCAAAACAGGCTCCAGCAAAATTCCGTGTTATGGCAGAAACAATTGGAATGGATGTAGAAGGAAAGACAGACGAGGAGTGTATGGACTTTGTAATTGGTAAGATCAAGGAATTATCAGAGAGAGTAGGAATTCCTAAAACATTGTCAGAACTTGGAGTAGAAAATCCAGATTTTGAAACCCTAGCAGAAAATTCCATGAAAGATGCATGCGCAGGAGCAAATCCAGTATTTTTTGATAAAGAATTATTGATCAAACTGTTTAAGAAAATTGCCTAAGTTTTATAAAATGAAAAAGATCTGCATTGATATCATTTAACTCAATGCAGATTTATTTTCACGAATATACGAAAACGATATTCTCTATTTATTCGCCAAATTATTATTCTGATACCGAGAATCAAACGTAACCTCATCATCAAACCACTCAGGTCCTTCATATTCCACAGCAACTTCCTCACTAGGGAATTCAACCTCGGCCATCACAAGCCCTTCATATTCTCCATGAAAGACATCCAGTTCGATCACAAATCCATGTTCATCCGGAATCTTATAACGAGTCTTAGAAATTAAAATCCCATCCACCTTCGGAAGCAGATGTTCATAAGCTGCCTTGTCAAGCGGAAATTCATGCTCAGTTCTAGCCATCAATCCTTTACTCTTGAAAGTTAAGAAATACTGCTTATTCATTCTGCGGATACGAATCACAGGTTCCATGCAAAGATAGCCCTGTTCGATCTCAGAGTGTGGATAAGAATCCAGATTATCAGGTAAGTTGTGGACGATAAATTTTCTTTCGATTTCCATGGGCATTTCCTCCTTGAAGTGCAGATCCTAAGCCTTTTTAAGGCGCATACTTTTTCTTTATTATACCCATCGTCTATGATATAATCAACAAAGATTCGAGAAAAAGACAAAGGAGATGAATATAAATGCGTTTAAGAAATGTACCAGGAGCGAGAGAGACGATCATAGAAAATCAGTTTTCCATCCAGCAGCCAGAGCAGATGAAAGGAAAATGGGCAGAGGTATTCAAAAATGACCATCCGATCCACATCGAAGTAGGAATGGGAAAAGGACAGTTTATTATAGAAATGGCAAGAAGAAATCCAGAAGTAAACTATATTGGAATCGAAAAATATTCAAGTGTCTTAGTAAGAGCTGTAGAGAAATTAGAAGATTTTGAACAGGATAACCTTCGTTTGATCCGTATGGATGCAGAGAATATCGAAGAAGTGTTTGACAAAGATGAAGTAGACAGGATCTATTTAAACTTCTCTGATCCATGGCCAAAAGACCGCCATGCAAAGAGAAGACTGACATCTACAAGATTTTTAGAACGATATGATAATATTCTGACACCAGAAGGAAGAGTTATGTTTAAGACAGATAACAAAGACTTATTTGACTTCTCCTTAGAGCAGGTAGAAGAAGCAGGATGGATCCTGGAAAATCACACATACGATCTTCATCACAGCGAATATAATGAAGGGAATGTCATGACAGAATACGAGGAGAAATTTTCAGCCAAAGGAAATCCAATCTGTCGTTTAGTCGCATATCGTCATGCCAAGTAAAAGGATTGCATAAAATAAACAAAAAGTGGTAATATAATCATGAAACAAGGAAAGTTTCGATGCAAGATCCAGTTGTTTCTGTATTTGCATCCATGCATGAACAGATGGGTCTGTCAATTTTTTCAGTCACTAGACGAAGCAAAACGATGTTTAAATAAATAGCAAAGGATAGGTGAATTATTATGGAATATACATTTACAAGTGATAATTTTGAAGAAGAAGTATTAAAAAGTGATGTGCCAGTATTAGTAGATATGTTTGCAACATGGTGCGGACCTTGTAAGATGATGGCACCAGTGGTAGCACAATTAGCTGAAGAATATGAAGGAACTGTAAAAGTCGGAAAACTTGATATCGATCAGAATGTTGATATCGTAGCACAGTACAAGATCATGTCAGTTCCAACATTTTTAGTGATCAAAGATGGAGAGGTTAAGGCAAAACTGATCGGAGCAGTATCCAAAGAAGAATTAGTTGAAGCAATCGATCAGGCAAAGTAGTAAGATGAATATATTAAATATTGAACATATCAGCAAAATTTATGGAGAGAAAGTCATTTTTGATGACGTATCTCTTGGAATCCACAGTGGCGATAAGATCGGTGTGATCGGGGTCAATGGTACAGGAAAGACTACATTATTAAAGATCATTGCCAAGATCAACGAGCCAGACAAAGGACAGATTATCTGTGGAAATGGAATCCGTGTATCTTATCTTCCACAGAATCCAGAATTTCCGAAGAAACAAAGTATTCTGGAATATGTGATGGATGGGAAAGAACATCAGGACTGGAAGACGGAGAGTGAAGCAAAGACGATCCTTACAAAGCTTGGAATCTATGATTTTGACGAAGAATGCGATCATTTATCCGGAGGCCAGAAGAAGAGAGTTGCACTCGCAAGAACTTTAGTAGATCCAACCGAAGTACTGATCCTTGACGAGCCAACCAACCACTTAGATAACGATATGGTTCTATGGCTGGAAGAATTCTTAAACAGCTTTAGAGGTGTATTGATCATGGTAACCCATGACCGTTATTTCTTAGATCGTGTAACGAATAAGATCGTAGAGATCGACAAAGGAAAACTTTACGAATACGATACCAACTATTCTGGATTTGTAGAGTTAAAAGTCCAGCGCGAAGAGATGGAATTAGCGACAGAACGTAAGCGCCAGAGCTTGCTTCGCGTGGAAATGGAATGGATGAAACAGGGAATCAAAGCGAGAGGGACGAGACAAAGAGCCAGAACCGAACGTTTTGAAGAACTGAAGAATGCCAAAGGTCCATCCATGCAGCAAAATGTTGAGATGGATTCGATCAGCAGCCGTCTTGGAAAGACAACGATCGAGTTAGAACACATTTCCAAAGGATTTGGAGATAAACAACTGATCAATGATTTTTCTTACATCGTATTAAGAGATGACAGGATTGGATTTATCGGTCCAAATGGATGCGGAAAATCTACGCTTATGAAGATGATCATGGGAATTCTTCAGCCAGACGAAGGAAATATCACGATCGGTGATACTGTAAAGATCGGATATTTTGCACAGGAAAATGAAGATATGACAGGTGATATCCGTGTTATTGATTATATTAGAAATGTTGCAGAATATATTCAGACAACAAAAGGGCAGGCAAGTGCATCCCAGATGTTAGACCGTTTCCTGTTCCCGCCAGAACTTCAATACACACCGCTTGATAAACTTTCTGGAGGAGAACAGAGACGTCTCTACTTATTAAAAGTATTGATGGAAGCACCAAATGTTCTGATCCTCGATGAGCCGACCAACGACCTTGACATTCAGACATTAACGATCTTAGAAGATTATCTGGATACGTTCGCAGGAATCGTGATCACGGTATCACATGACCGATATTTTCTTGATCGTATTGTAAACAGGATCTTTGCGTTTGAAGAAGGTGGACATTTAAAACAGTACGAAGGCGGTTATACGGATTATCTGGAGAAAGTAAAGCCAATTGCGAAACAAGAAAAGAGCAAACCAGAGAAAAAAGAAAATAATGGAAAGAAATTCCAGAAAGAACATCAAAAGAAACTCAAGTTTACATACAAAGAACAAAAAGAATTTGAAACGATCGATGATGATATCGCGAAACTGGAGGAAAAAATAGAACAGTTAGATGAAGAGATCATGGAAAATGCAACGAATTCTGGTAAATTAGCAGAGCTTACGCAGCAAAAAGAAGAGACAGAAGAAGCTTTGAATGAAAAGATGGACCGTTGGGTATATTTAAATGATCTGGCAGAACAGATAGCGAATCAATAACAATAAAAGAGGATTGACTCACAAAATATCATATGAGTCAATCCTCTTATTATGTTAAGCTTCTTTTTCTAACTTAATATTCTTCTTATACAATCGATAATCCACCCAGTTTCTGATCAAAAATTGAACTGTAGCAAAAAACGGAACTCCAAGGAACATTCCAAGTGGACCGAAATAAGCGCCACCGACAGTGATGGAAAATAAAATCAGTAGTGGACGAACTCCGGTAGATTCTCCAAGGATCTTAGGTCCAAGGATCAGACCGTCAAACTGCTGTAGGACAAAAACCATGATAATAAAGATCAGGCACTTCGTCGGACTTACGATAAAAAGAATAAAAGCGCCGGGAACTGCACCAATGATCGGTCCAAAATAAGGAATCATATTTGTGACGCCGATAATAACACTGATTAATACGGTATAAGGAAGTTTTAAAATAGTCATCGCAACAAAAGCCAGTAAGCCAATGATCAGAGAATCAATGGATTTTCCGATAATAAAACCAGAAAAAATATTATGACAATCTTTTAAAGTGCGAAGTACACGATAAGAGAAATTTTCATTAAAGATTGCAAGAACCAATCGTTTTCCAGCATTTTTTAAAATAAATTTATCGATCGTCATATAAATAGAAACAATAAATGCGATAAACAGGTTAAATAATCCCTTGGCAAAAGACATGGAAGCCTCATAAAGCATAGGGACGATATTGGTCAGAAGATTGTTGGTCAGTTCGAAAAGCTTTGGTAATGTCTTTGTCTCGATCATATCGGCAATCTGACCAGGAAACATATCTGTGCTGTTCTCACGATAATGTTCAAAGATCGACATGATCGATTTATAAATATCGGGAATCATCAGGGATAGTTCACGAATACTATCATATAACTGTGGAATGATAAATCGAAGACATACAATGATAAAACCAACCATGACAAGATAACTGATCAAAATGGCGAGTCCACGCTGTGCACTGACAGATTTCTTTTTTAAAAGTTTCATGGATACATTTCTTTGAAAGAAAGCTACGACGGGATTTAAAATATAGGCGATCAGAAATCCCATGAAAAATGGAAATAAGATGTCCCATAATTGAGAGATCAGTTTGCTTGTATTAGACCATTGTGTTATAAAGCGGAAGATCACACATCCGATCAGGATGACAGCAATGGTATAGATAGAAATCGTAAAATACTTTTTATTCGATTCGAATTTGTGGTTACTTGACATTTGAGACTCCTCTTAGAATGATAATTAATCAGTAATATCATCTATTATAGACGTTTTCAAGATCAGTTACAAGACAATCTAAGATTTCAATAAAAGAAAAACACCATCCCCGGCTACAAGATCAACCAAAAACAGTGCTTTAGTACGCGATGAGGGGTTCGAACCCTCGACACCCTGATTAAGAGTCAGGTGCTCTACCAACTGAGCTAATCACGCTTAATTTATGAAGTTTTTACTGCGCTTCCTTAACGCAAGATTTATTATATACGAATGTTTTAAGAAATGCAAGCATTATTTTCATTTTTTTTAAATTTTTTTTATAAAAACACAATAAAA
>ERZ825159.2045-NODE-2045-length-17485-cov-5.968044_pt1 | contig 17485 bp, 20 predicted proteins | sample MGYA00519932_ERZ825159 | MGnify/ENA primary metagenome ERZ825159 (study PRJEB31778, sample SAMEA3449191) | human gut metagenome | biome: human gut; feature: human-associated habitat; material: faeces | place: United Kingdom | collected 2010/2012 ...
TTATGGATGCTCTCAGAGAGCAGTATGAAGGAGGGTTTAAGATGTCAGCTTACAAAGACAAAACACAGGGAACCTGGTATGTGAGCTTCCGTTATATTGACTGGACAGGAAAGAAAACGCAGAAGCTGAAAAGAGGGTTCAAGACAAAGAAAGAAGCATTGAATTATGAAAAGGAATTCATAAGAAAGACTGCGGCGGATATGAAAATGGAGATGAACAGTTTTATTTCAGTTTATTTTGAAGATAAAAAGAATGAACTGAAAGAAAATTCAATCCGTAATAAGCAGCACATGATGAACAAACAGATTGTTCCGTATTTTGGAACAAGAAAAATGAATGAAATTACACCGGCAGAGATTATCCAGTGGCAGAATGCCATTCAGGAAAAAGGATACAGCAAGACTTATGAGCGTATGATCCAGAATCAGTTAAATGCACTGTTTAATCATGCACAGAAAATTTACAATCTGAAGGAAAATCCATGTAAGAAAGTAAAAAAGATGGGGAAATCGGATGCAAATAAGCTGGAATTCTGGACGAAAGCAGAATATGACAGATTTATCGCCGGGGTTGAGCCGGGGAGTGAGGATTATCTGATATTTGAAATTCTGTTCTGGACAGGAATCAGGGAAGGAGAGCTTCTGGCATTGAATCTTTCGGACTTTGATATGAGTGGTAATCTCCTGCATATCAATAAGACTTATAACCGGATCAGGAAAAGAGATGTGATCGATACTCCAAAAACAGAGAATTCAGTCCGTACCATTGATATTCCGAATTTTCTTAAGGAAGAGGTGCAGAAGTATGCGAAAAAACATTATGGATTTCCGGAAGATCAGAGGTTGTTTCCGATTGTAGCGAGAACACTGCAGAAACGTCTCAAGAAATATGAAGCATTGACTGGTGTAAAACCAATCAGAGTGCATGATATCCGGCACAGTCATGTGGCATATTTAATCTATCAGGGAGTAGAACCACTGATTATCAAGGAAAGGCTGGGGCACAAAGACATTCAGATGACATTGAACACTTATGGGCATCTGTACCCGTCACAGCAGAAAAAAGTAGCTGAGATGCTGGACAACAAACGTTAATACGGAGGAAGAAGTAAATGAAAACAAAGAAAGTAGTCGGAAAAATATTTGATGCAATTAACTACAGTAAGAAGTTGAAGATAAGTTCCATTTTACCAGATCGAGATTCAGATTATGTGATTCTTCTTGAATTAGAGGACGGAAGCAAATTTGAAATTATCATTATTCCTACAAGGAGATTTGTGTAAGGAGCAAAAGCTATGACTACTGACAGACAAAAAGAAAAAGCCCAGACAAAATATCTGAGCAAGTTCTCTGATAATCAGATTCACTGATATACCATCTTGGCAGATTAAGTATATCACGAATTGAAAGATACAACAATTCCCGAATATCTGTTCATCAGAGACTTGCCCGGATGGGCAGGAGGTAGAAGTGACATTATTTGAACAGGTAAAAGAATGTGTGACAGCCAGACAGGCTGCGGAGCATTACGGGATTAAAGTAAAAAGAAATGGAATGGCGTGTTGTCCGTTTCATAAAGACCGACACCCAAGTATGAAGGCAGATAAAATGTATCATTGCTTTGCATGTGGAGTGGGCGGTGATGCAATAGATTTTACAGCAAAGTTATTTGGAATATCACAGTATGAAGCCGCAAAAAAGCTGGTAGAAGATTTTGGACTGGATATAAAAGTCGAAGACAGAAACAAATACAAAAGGACGCACCAAAGCAGGAATATTTTGATATCAAAGAAACCTAAAGTTGTGATGATCAGAGAAAAACTGGAGCAGTGGTTGAAACATGCAACAGACGTGCTGATTAGATATCTGAAATGGATTCAATTCTGGAAAGAGTTTTACAAACCAGAACCGGAAGAAGAGTGGCACGAATTATTTACGGAGGCATTGGCAAATGAAAGAAAGATAAATGACTATCTGGACGTGCTGATGTTTGGAACGGGAGAAGAAATTGTAGAGTTTTTCAAGATAAAGAGAAGGGAGGTTGAAAAAATTGAAGAAAGAATTAACGAATATCAGCGAGAAGTCCTTGATGGAATTAGAAGATATTGTGAATGAGGAGATGCTTACAGTAGAAGATGTTAATGAAATGCTGGAGCATACGGATAAAGGAAGAACAAAGCAGACAATCAGAAATTGTGTAACCGTACTTCAAAATGATCCGGTATTGAAAAAAGCGATTAAACGAAATGAACTTTCTGGAAGAATGGACATTGTGAAAGAGGTGCCGTGGGAACGGAGAAGCGAGAGCCTCACAGTGACAGATACGGACGATAGTAATCTAAAGATGTATCTGGAAGATAATTATGAGATTACTAGTGAACGAGTAATAAAAAAAGGAGTAGATATTGTTTCCAATGAAAATAAGTATCATCCGATTCGAGATTATCTGGAGAGCCTAATGTGGGATGGCGTTCCACGTATTGAGAATTTACTTCCACGGTTTCTTGGAGCTGAAAAGAACAGTTATACGACTGGCGTGATGAAAATGCATATGCTGGCAGCAATATCCAGGATATATGAACCAGGAATAAAGTATGATATTATGCTTTGCCTGGTAGGAAGTCAGGGAGCCGGAAAATCTACATTTTTTAAATATCTGGCAATAAATGACGATTGGTTCAGTGACAATCTGGATCACCTGGATGATGAAAATATTTATCGGAAATTACAGAACCATTGGATTATAGAGATGGGAGAAATGAAAGCAACTGTTACTGCAAAGAACATTGAACAGATAAAATCGTTTCTAAGCAGACAGAAAGAAACTTACAAAGTTCCTTATGAGGTTTATCCAGAGGACAGACCACGACAGTGTGTATTTTGTGGAACATCGAATGACCTAAATTTTCTTCCATTGGATAGAACCGGAAACAGGAGATTTGCCCCAGTTATGACAGATATAACAAAAGCAAAAGTTCATATTCTAGACAATGAAGAAGAGAGCAGAGCTTATATTGTACAGGCATGGGCAGAGGCTATGGTGCTTTATCAACAGGGAAATGTATACCTCAGTTTTACAAAAGAGATTGAGGAAGAAGCGAAGAAACTGCAGAAAGAATTTATGCCGGAAGATACAAATGCAGGAATTATCCAGGCGTTTCTTGATGACTATGAAGACGATTATGTATGTACAAAGCTTTTGTTTGATGATGCACTGCATCGGACAGGTGAGATGAAACAATGGGAAAGCAAAGAAATCGCAAATATTATGAATAATGCAATAGAAGGATGGAAACAACACGGTACTCACCGTTTTGGAAAGGAATATGGCATCCAGCGGTCATGGAAACGAATAGAAGGTATTGAGAAAAAAGACAAAGACGGATTCATGGAAGTACCGGAACAGTTGGAGATACCGTTTGAGTAAAGATTATTGTAAACGATGTAAACGGAACTTGAAGGAAAAACTTAAAAAGTTAACTTTTAAAATCTTTTGAGCCCCGTTTACAAATTCCGTTTACAGACTGGAAAGGAGCAGGAAATGATGAAACAGGGAAGATTAGGATATAACAGCAGTAATGGAAGATATGGATTATTATCATCAGACTTATGGATTGATACAGGATTTCACTGTGGAGAAGGACTGGAAGTGCTGGTAGATGATGAATGGGTACAGACCAGAATGGAGATGAATCTGGCAAGAGAATGGTATCTGGTGGGGACACCTTATTGTGGAGATCTGGAATATGTGCAGGCGAGGATACCGGAATAAACAGGTCTATGATCCGCTTTGGTCTGTGCGGAACAGACGTCCACCGGACGTTATGCCCCCGGCAGGGCGCAAGGGGACTTTTGATGGACGGTACGGCTGTCGAAAGTGCTTTTGCGTTACTTTTGACAAAAGTAACAAAACCGCCGTATCCGGCGAAAGTTTCTTAAATATCGCCATGTCTGGCGTAAATAAAAATTATGTGCCATATCTGGCACTCAAACAGAAAAGAGGTGAGAAAATTTATGATGAAAAGAACAATCAGTGGCATGATCGGAGCCGGTTCACTGGCTCATAACAGACGGGATTTTGTAGCAGAAAATGTAGATCCGGACAGAGTGCAATTGAACATTTGTTATAAGAATGAGAATCTGAAAGAAGTTTATAAGGAACTGTTTGACGATGCTGTGGAGAGATACAATGTCGGGAAAAGAAAGGACCGGCAGATTGCAAATTATTATGAAAAAATCCGACAGGGCAAACAGGAGAAGCTGTTCCATGAAGTAATATTCCAGATTGGTAATCGTGAGGATATGGCAGTGGGAACGTCAGAAGGAAATCTGGCTGTAAAGGTACTGGACGAATATGTGAAAGACTTCCAGAAACGGAATCCGACACTTCGGGTATTTAGCTGCTATCTGCATCAGGACGAAGCTACTCCGCATCTGCATATTGACTTTGTTCCTTATGTGACCAACTGGAAGGGAAAAGGAATGGATACCAGAGTTTCACTGAAGCAGGCATTGAAAAGTCTTGGATTTCAAGGTGGAAATAAGCATGATACAGAACTGAATCAGTGGATAAATCATGAAAAGGAAGTGCTGGCTGAAATCGCAAAACAGCATGGAATTGAATGGGAACAGAAAGGCACACATGAAGAACATCTGGATGTTTACAATTTCAAGAAAAAAGAACGCAAAAAGGAAGTGCAGGAATTGGAACAGGAAAAAGAAAATCTGACAGTGGAGAATGAAGGATTGACTTCTCAGATTGCAGAAGCAAGGGCAGATATCAAGCTACTGGAAGAAGAAAAAATTCAGTTCCAGAAAGATAAAGAGATAGCGGGAAAACGTGCGGAGAAAGCAGAAACGGAATTGAAAAAACTGGAGGACAGAAGAGAATTCCTGCAACCAGTGATGGATAATGTCAGTAAGGAAATAAAAGAATATGGAATGATCAAAACATTTCTACCGGAAGCTACTACGTTAGAACGTGCGGTAACTTACCGGGATAAGAAAATCAAACCGTTATTCATTGAAATGAAAAATAAAATAGGTGCGATGGCTGCACAGGTGAAAGAACTTACCAGAGAAAGAGATAACTGGAAAAGTAAGTTTCAGAAGAAAAAGCAGGAGCATGAGAACAAAAAAAAGGAACTGGCAGAAGTTAAGAAGGATTATCAGAAATTATCTGGTGAGAAAGAAATACTACAGGGACTTGCGGACAGATATAACCGACTTTTACGTATGTTGGGGAAAGATATGGTAGAACGACTGGTGCGAGACGATATCCGAATGCAGACGGAACTTGAAGTGAAAAAACAGAAAGAGCAAATGCCGAAAAAAATAAGTGACCGCATACAATGGGCGAAAGAACGAAGTGAAGAACACAATGCACAGATAAAGAAGAACAAAACAAAATACAAAGGAATGGAGTTATAAGAATATGAAAAAACAGATTTATGATGAAAAGAACGGGTTGAACTACACATTGCATGGAGATTATTATCTGCCGGATCTGGAAATCAATGAGGAAGAACCTACATATGGGAAATATGGAATAATGCGAAAGCAGTTTTTGAAGGAACACAGGAATGCCCGGTATCAGTATCTGGTACTGACTGGGAAACTGACGGAACATCTGAATCAGGTCGATAAAGAAGCAAGAGAAAAAGTCGAGATGCTGGTGGAACAGATGGCTGAACAGTGGGGCGTGACAGAAGAACTGAAGATGCAGGATCAGATGGAATGGGTGCGGAGGATGAACAATATTAAGAATGTTGCGGAAGAAATGGCAGAGAAGGAATTTCTATATAAATAAATACGAAATATCGCTAATAGCGATAAAATATCTTGACATAAAATGAGAAGTTGGGTATAATGAAACTACTTTAACGAAGGTATATCCATCCAGAAGATGTAATGTGAGCAGAAATGCTTGGAAGGTTGGACGACCTTAAATTAAACCCGGGCAATGTCGTAATGGTCTAGGAAGAGTAGATGATCTACTGTGATGCCAAGTAAATGTGTTACTGTGATACGAGGTTGCTACGTCTTAAGCGTGTGGATGGAACACGCTTTAATGATAGATTAGTCAGTGATTTGAAAAACTACCTTATTCATAATTCCTTTCTTGGATGGCGTCTTTGTTTACAAAGATGAGAAAGGAGGCAAAAGATATGTTTTGCAGAAAAGTTAAAGCGTTTTTCAAATCCGGTATTGAGAATGTTGTTGCATTTTGTAAGAAACATAAAAGTACAATTGCTAGATTGGCTGGTAAGTTTGTTATCTATGTATGCAAAACAGTTATCGAATATTTATTAGATAACTACTCTTAATACTAACTAATCTATTTTTTTATTTACAGAAATGGAAGAGGATACAATGGGTGAAGCATTAAGATTATTAAGAATATTTAATGGATATAAATCAGCAGAATTAGCAAAAAAACTGGAATTATCACAGAGCTATGTGTCAGAATTGGAAAATGGGAAAAAACAGCCTACGATGGAGGTTTTAGACAAATATGCGAAAGTGTTTGAAATGAAGAAATCAACATTAATGCTATTTGCAGAATCTTTAGAAGGTGAAGAAATAAAAAATGATAAAAAACAAAGAATTGCTCGTGCCGGAATGAAATTGCTTAAAATATTGGAAAAGGTAGGGGAATTTGAAGATGAGTAAAACATACTCTATAGAATTTAGTCCATTATATAGAATGAGAAACAGAAGAAAGTTGGCCAGAGTACTGAAGCTGGATGAAAAATATTTTAAGCAAAATCATACATACAAATATAATCATTTTTCGGAACCAAAACCTAATGGTACGGGAACTCGAAATTTCACGGTCCCGGAAAAAGAATTAAAAAGTATTCAAAAAAGAATTTGTAAATTAATGAGTAGGATAGAAACACCTGAGTGGGTAATATCTGGAAAAAAGAAACATAGTTATATTTCAAATGCCAGAAATCATTGTAGAAATTATAATGTGAAAACAATGGATATTTCACAATTTTATGATTCGGCAAAAAGAAAATATGTGTACAGTATGTTTAAAGAAAAGTTTTTAATGGCAGATGATATCGCTTGGATTATGACAGATCTAGTTATGTGTGGAGGAACGTTACCTACAGGAAGTCCAACGAGCCAACTTGTGGTATACTGGTCTTATAGTGATATGTTTGAAAATATATATGAAATTGCACGAAAATATAAATGTGAGTTTACGTTGTATGTAGATGATATGACTTTTTCATCGAATATTGGTATATCAAAACAATTGAGAAAAGATGTTGAAGAACTTTTGAATAGTTATTGTTTACATGCAAAGGCGAAAAAAGATCATTACTATCAAAACAACGCGTTTAAGAAAGTGACAGGAGTGGGAATAAAAAAAGGAAAATTGCTTGTTCCAAATCAAAAAAGATATGAGATTATTGGAATGTATAAAACCTGCTTGAAGAATAAGGATATAATTGAGATTGAAAAGCTAAGAGGGTTACTTATTTCTGCCAGACAAATAGAACCTGATATATTTCCAGAAATTTATAGATTTGTAGAAAAATATAAAGATGATTTAAACTTGTTGGCGAGAAATCGTTATTATCGTAACATGAGAAAAAGGAAAAAAGTTCAAAGGCGTGAAGACGTAGCTTTTGTTTAGAAATAAAATAGATAGGTGGAAGTTGATGTTAGAACAAATTGTAGAGAAAACTAATCAATATATTGAAGAAATGCCCAAAAAAGAGCGAAAAAAATACGGACAGTTCTTTACGAGCATTGAAACAGCTAGATATATGGCTGGATTGTTTATTATACCGCAACAGACTACAGTTACGTTGCTAGATGCTGGTGCAGGATCTGGAATTTTAACATGTGCCATGATCGAACGCTTAGATAAAATAGAGGATATTAAAGAGATTATTGTAACCTGTTATGAGAACGATGAGAATGTATTACCATTATTACAGGAAAATCTTCTTTATATGCGGGAATGCTCAAGTAAAAAAATAAATATAAAAATTATAACTGAGAATTATATAACCAGTCAGTATCTCGATTTTAATCATATGTTAGGTGGAAATTGGAATCCGGAAAAATATGACATAGTGATTGGAAATCCCCCGTATATGAAAATATCAAAGGATGCTCCGGAAGCGACAGCAATGCCGTCAGTTTGTTATGGAGCCCCTAATATGTATTTCATTTTTGCATCAATGGGATTATTTAATTTAAAAGATGATGGGGAAATGGTTTATATAATTCCAAGGTCATGGACATCAGGAGCTTATTTTAAGAGATTCAGAGAATATTTTCTGTCAGAAGGAAAGCTCATTCATATACATTTGTTTGGTAGCAGAAATAAAGTATTCGATAAAGAAAATGTTTTACAGGAAACTATTATAGTAAAAGTTAAAAAGACAAAGGTGCAGCCAGATAATGTTACTATTACATCTACGCATACAAATAAGGATTTTGACCAGTGTACCACATTGGTAGTTCCATATAATCTTGTTGTTTCGGGAAAAGAATTGTATGTATATTTGGTTACAAATGAAGAAGAAGTTTCAGTATTGAAAAAGTTGCATCAGTGGGATAAAACGCTTCCGGATATAGGATTAAAAATGAAAACAGGGTTGACTGTTGATTTCAGAAACCGAGATATTTTACGAGATGATGCAGAAGAGGGGGCGATACCTTTATTTTATTCACAACATATAAAAGAAGGTATAGTTCAGTTTCCTATTCAAAAGGAACATGAATATGTTGTGACAGAGCAAAAAGGTTTAATGCAGGATAATCACAACTATTTGTTTGTAAAGAGATTTACCGCTAAGGAAGAACCGAGAAGGTTGCAATGTGGGGTATATTTGTCGAAAAAATTTCCGCAGTATTCAAAGATAAGTACACAAAATAAGATTAATTTTATTGATGGGTTGCTTACAAATATGTCTGAATGCTTGGTATATGGTTTGTATGTGCTGTTTAATTCAACGATTTATGATGAATATTACCGGATTCTGAATGGTTCAACGCAGGTTAATTCAACTGAAATTAATGCAATGCCGGTTCCGGATATTAATATTATTCAGGAAATGGGAAGAAAAATAATGAAAAGCAAAGATATGTCAGAAAAGAATTGCAATATAATATTGGAGGGGTACTGTGGATAAGATTGAAGAAGCACGCGAAATATTGAAATTTGTAGGAATGCCAAAAGCACAGCAGGCAGACATATGTTGTTATGTTTTATTAGCAATGGCTGGAATAAAACCGGATATGTCATGGAGAAATGCAACAAAAGATTGGATTAGGATTCATGATATTATTCAGTTTGCAAATCTTAATTACGAAACTAGTTATGCAGAGAATAGTAGAGAAGCAATTAGAAAACAGGCTTTGCATAGATTTAGAACAGCTGCATTAGTAGAAGATAATGGAAAAGCGACGAATAGTCCGAATTATCGTTATCGATTGACAGATGAAACATTGGAACTATTAAAACACTATCAGAGTGTTGGTTGGAATGAAATATCTTCTAGATACATGATGTACCATGAAAGATTAGTTGACATTTATGCATCGAAAAAGGAAATGAAAATGATGCCTGTGAAAATAAATGGGGATGATTTTAAGTTTTCACCGGGAAAACATAACGAACTACAGAAAGCAATTATAGAAGAGTTTGCACCGAGATTCGCTGAGAATGCAGAGTGTCTATATGTGGGAGATACGATTGAAAAAAATTTAGTGAAAAATACAGATAAATTGAAGGAATTGGGCTTTGAGATTACACTGCATGATAAAATGCCAGATGTTGTATTATATAGGGAAGATAAGAATTGGATTTACTTTATTGAATCAGTTACTTCAGTAGGTCCAATGGATCCAAAACGTATTCTGGAAATTACAGAAATGACAAAAGATGTAACTGCTGGGAAAATATTTGTTACGGCATTTCTGGATTTTAAAACGTATAAAAAGTTTTCGGAAGAGTTGGCATGGGATACAGAAGTATGGATAGCTGAAATGCCGGAGCATATGATACATTTGAATGGTGACAAATTTATGGGACCGAGATAAACGGAGGATAAATATTTGAATAAGCATAGTTTAGAAATCCCTTTGTATTTAAATCAAAAAATTGTATTTGATTTGTTAGCATCAATAAATGATGGATTTACTCAAGTAACAAAATTGAAAACAGCATCAGCTGCAGAAAGCAATTTAGGTGGAATGATAGAAGCAGATTTAGGGAATAAAAATATTTTTGCATTACTTGGAGTAAAATTAAAGGGAAAAACTGATATTAATCATAGTAGAGAACATAATAAGGAACAAGAGCAAGAAAAGATACATACACCATCATCATTGTTTAATAACCTTAAAGGACAATTGTTTAAGGAAAAACTAGTAAAACGTATAGAGGGAAAAATAGATAATATTCAGCCAGGTGAGTTTATTGAAATATCTGGGATATTAAAAATTAATCCTTTAATAAGAATGATGGAGAATATGACGAGGGTGTTAGAGCTTGCAACAGTTATGCAAAATGATGGTACTGGAAAAAAAGCAAAACAAAAGAATTTAGAGGATAAAAAGACCATTACACAAATGGAAGCGTTTACCAATAGCCTTAAGGCGAATGGAATGGTGGATATGATTTGTGAGATGAATGAAATGAATGGGATTAAGGCAGTATTACCAGTATATATGGATTATTTTTTTAATGGAAATAGTAGCGAAATAGTAGATGGAAAATTTAAGATTTTAGGTAAAGTTGCTAAAGTGTGTGATCAAGATGAAAAAATAGATTTACTTCGAAATACAAGTCTAAGTATATTTAAAGAAAGTCTGCTTGAAGAAATGCTATCTGGTTTTAATGCAGATAGTAATCATGATATGAATATTGGTGCATTAGAAACAAATGTGCAGGGACCAGCGTTGTTGATTATTCCTATTGCAATATATTTGTAGAAATACATACACAGGGGTATTGAAAGTACGTTTGAAAATGTTTATATAATGTGATTTTCAATTTGCTGTATATGTTTAGGATGGGTGAAGAGTGGAATGCATGTTGATGTATTCATATAATAAATAGATATCGTAACATTTATTAAAATGTATTTTAGGCATAGACATTGTATTTAAAAGAAAAGTGTATTATTATATTTATATTATTGATTGAAGGTGAAGATTATGATTTTAACAGATAAAGAAATAAGAAAATTATGTATGGATACAAAAGCTAAAAAAAATGATAAATCATTAATTTTTCCATTTTCTGAAGAAGCACTACAAAGTGAATCTTATGATTTGGCGATAGGGACAGATATAGCTGTTTTAAAAAAAGAAGTTAAATGTATCAGTTTATATGATCAGGATGATATAGATAACATGTATGAGGAAATTGATTTGTCTATAGCGGGGTATACGATTTCTCCGAAAGAATATCTTTTAGTATCATTAAATGAGAAAATTAATCTTCCAGATAATATTACAGCACATATCAGACCAAGAACTAGATTTACTAGATTAGGATTGCTTATAAGTGACCAACATTGTAATTCTACATACAGCGGTAAATTGAAAATTGGTTTATTTAATGCCACCGATTATGCAATAAAGATTTTTCCAGGAATTAGAATTGCACAAATGGTATTTGAAGAATTAAAATCAAAGCCTTCTGATGATAAACTTTATAAAAATAAACAGAATGCAATATATCAAAATGAAGAAAAATTTATTGGGGCAAAAATATCTGATGAATTTGATGAAAAGGTTTTGGATACTGTAAATTTACTGTTAAAAAAGGAAAAATAAATGTCAGAAACTTTGGAAACATTGATTGATAAATATATAGACTTACAGGATGATGTTGTATTTAGAGATAACGCAGTACCTGAGGACAAAGAAGCATATGTAAAAGCTATAAAAATGCAGTTAACTGATAGAATTTATGCTGAAGTTCGAAAAGAAGTTAGAGATGATGCAGTAAAAGATGCATCTGAACTTATTGAAAAGAAAGCAGGAATAAAACGAATTAAAGAGTTTAAAAAATTAGCAATTGATGGATTGATTGTTGCTTTTTTTGTAGGCTTATTAGTAAACCAATTTACGGATATTATTGGCTTTTTTAAAGGAAGTTTTCAAACTCAGAACATTTGGAGTACAGTAGGGATTACGATAGTATTATTATTGATTTGTTTGGGAATTTTCCTATATTTATTTATTTCAGAATTATTAAAAATGCTTGGAAAGGAAAAAAATGAGACAAATTAAAGTAGGTAAAAGGTATAGGCATTTTAAAAATAAGGAGTATTTGATAATTGCAATAGCGACACATTCGGAAACGGGAGAGAAGTATGTTGTATACGAAGCTTTGTATGGAAAACATGAGATTTATATCAGACCTTATGACATGTTTGCTTCGGAAGTTGATCACGAAAAGTATCCAGATGTGTTACAGAAGTATAGATTTGAGTTAATGGAATAAATTGTATAAATAAAAATGAAGAGAATAAATAAAATTTTTGATGAGAAAGATTAGTACATTTGGAAGAAAAGCAGTGTGATAACACCATGATAACAAAATCCACCAAAACCATACGGACACAACGGAAAATCCGGATTTTTCCCCATCAATCACACGAAAAATCACTATTTGCACACTGTAATATACCAGTCTGATATCGTGAAGGTGGACGTACTGTAGGATCAGGTCGTGTTGCTACAATCATCGAGTAATTATAATCTGTTATCAGAATATTAACTCAAATATATACCCCAGAGGCTAAAACCTCTGGGGTTTTTGTTATACCAAAGTATACAAGAGAACTTGTTGGGCTTAAGAAAGAAACGATCAGCGAAAGTTCGACAGATGGATATAATAATCTTGAAGAAAATAATCCAGTTATGTATACTTAAAAATATAAAATAAAATTAAATTAAGAGGAGAGCAGTATGCAAAATCCGGAAATAGTAATTATAGGAGCAGCAATTATTGATGTTCTGGCATATCCTGTAAACGTGAAAGTATTTGAAACGGGATCGTATTCGACAGAAGATATACATATGACGACAGGGGCAGATGCATTAAATGAAGCCACTATACTTGCCAAAAAAGGGCGGAGAGTTCAGTTGGAAACAGTGATAGGTCAGGATGATGCAGGAAAATTCATACAGGCTCATTGCGATGATGCAGGAATCATGGTACGGGATGCGTGCATCAAAAAAGATGAAAAGACAGGTATGAATATTGTTCTTGTGGAGCAAGATGGAACAAGAAGTTTCTTGACGAATCCGCATGGTACACTTCGAAGCCTGAAAGTAGAACATATCCAGATGCCATTTCCTGAGAGTGCAATGATCGTATGCTTTGCAAGCATATTTGTATTTCCGAAGATTGGTCCTGATAAATTAGTGCAAATATTCTCACAGGCAAAAATGCAGGGGAAAATTGTCTGTGCGGATATGACAAAGCGTAAAAAGGGCGAGACGCTGGAAGATATGGCGGAAGCTTTTTCGTATATTGATTATCTGTTTCCAAATGATGAAGAGGCGATGCTTCTGACGGAAACGGAATCAGTCGAAGAAGCAGCAGAATGCATAAAATCCACAGGTGTGGGAAATGTGATCATAAAATGTGGAAAGCGGGGATGTTACATTCGGACAGATGTGGAAAAGTGTTGGATAGCTGCGGAAGAGAATGTAAATTGTATTGATACAACTGGAGCCGGAGACAGCTTTGCGGCGGGATTTCTGAATGCACTGTTGGATGGAAAAGGTGTGAAAAGATGTGCGAAAGAGGGAAACCGTTATGGCGCAGAGGCGGTTCAGCATATCGGAGCGACTGCATGGCTGAATGGTGGACTCTGAGAATTGAAATGAATAAATGATGATATGGAGTAAAAGGGTATGGAATATTCACATGAGATCATTGTGCCCAACGATGATCTCCCCTTTAAAATGTTCATATTTGAGGGAAGTCAAGGAGGATATATCCGCCAGAAACACTGGCACAGATCAATAGAAATATTTGCAGTATTTGATGGGGAGATGGAATTTTATCTGAATGACAAGAGATATCCGCTTCACCCGGGAGAATTTATGCTTGTGAATTCAAATGAATTGCATTCCATCTATGCGCCCAAAAAGAATAAAACGCTGGTCATACAAATACCGGTTGCGACATTCGAAAGATATTATACAGACGACGGATTCATATATTTTTCTCACAGTTCCAGGATCCAGGATGAAGAGGTGATGGGTCTGTTTGAAGAAATGTATCATGTATATGCGGAGAAGAAGAGTGGATATGAATATAAGGTTCAGAGTCTGTATTACCGTCTGCTGTATCTGTTGGTAAGTAAGTACCGCAAGACGGATCTGGATGCGGAAAAGATACGTGCAAATAAAAAATTAAATAAGTTGTCAACAATTACGGATTATATGAAACAAAATTATAGCAAGGAACTTTCGCTGGAAAGCATTGCAAGGACATTTAATTATTCTCCGACGTATTTATCACGTATGTTCCGGAAATATGCACAGATGAGTTATAAAACCTATCTGGACGATCTGAGACTCCGGCATGCGTATAATGATCTGATGAATACGGATCTTTCGATCGGTATGGTTGCGGAAAAAAATGGATTTGCGGGAAGTAAGGCATTTGCGAGGGTATTCAAGGAGCAGTATGGAGTATTGCCGAGTGAATATCGGAAAAAGAATTAAAGGTATTTTAGTGGTGTAAGTTGTAATGACAGAAAAAAGATAAGAAATCGCCATAATCAGGTTAATTTATAGGTGGTAAGTACAAAATCAGGTTGATATAATGACATTGTAAATAAGAGAACGACAAATGCACAGCAAATGGAGATTCTGAAAGTAACAGATGCAGAATTTAAGACCTACGGAAAAGTTCTGGAAGGATATGATATGACCGATCTTCTGAAAGCAATGGAGCATGCACCACTTCCACTGGATGAAGTAATCTATGAACTATCGATTGAAGAACTGGAAGGTCTGAAGATTGCAGATGAGATGAAAGAACGTGCTTACGGCGGACTGGAGATCCAGATCGGATACTGCAACGGTAATAATAAAAAATTAAATGTAGTAGAATATCACCGCTCCTCAGAGCTTGATATTGCCGTAGATGATCTGATTCTTTTGCTTGGATGCTGTACTTCCGAAAGATACGAATACAGAATTGACAGAAGTGCAGAAAAAGACAATTGAGGAAGCCAAAAAAGCAGAAGGAAAGATGCCGGAAGATGGATTACTTACTGCAAAGAATAAATGGCTGATCGCACATGAGGAAGCTGAGATCGAAAGCGCATTTAACGGCCTTTGCGGAGTTAATGTAACAGTGTAACGGCAAAAGTATTACAGATGAAATAAAGCGGTACGAAAACCCGTTAGAATAATTATAAATAAAATATTTAGGAGGAATCACACAATGAACAATATGCCAGAAGTAAAAATTGGAGTAGTAGCAGTCAGCAGAGATTGTTTCCCGGAAAGTCTTTCTGTTAACAGAAGAAAGAATCTGATGAAAGCATACACAGAAAAATACGGAACAGAAGGGATCTATGAATGTCCGATTTGTATTGTAGAAAGCGAAATCCACATGGTACAGGCACTGGAAGATATCAAGAAAGCAGGATGTAATGCACTCTGCGTATATCTTGGAAACTTCGGACCAGAGATTTCTGAGACATTACTTGCAAAACATTTTGATGGACCGAAGATGTTCGTAGCAGCAGCTGAAGAAAGCGGAGATAACTTATTAGATGGACGTGGAGATGCATATTGCGGAATGTTAAATGCAAGCTATAATTTACAGCTTCGTAACATCAAAGCATATATCCCGGAATATCCGGTTGGAGATGCCAAAGAGTGTGCAGATATGATCCATGAGTTCCTTCCAATTGCAAGAGCTGTTGTAGGACTTCAGAATTTGAAGATCATCAGCTTCGGACCAAGACCGATGAACTTCCTTGCATGTAATGCACCAATCAAGCAGCTTTACAATATCGGAGTAGAGATTGAAGAAAACTCTGAGCTGGATCTTTTCGAGGCATTTAATAAGCATGCCGGAGATGAAAGAATTCCTGCAATCGTAAAAGAAATGGAAGAAGAACTTGGAGCCGGAAACAAGAAACCGGAGATTCTTCCAAAACTTGCACAGTATGAAATTACATTAAAAGACTGGGTAGAAGAACACAAAGGATATCGCAAATACGTAGCACTCACAAGCAAATGCTGGCCTGCATTCCAGACACAGTTCGGATTTGTGCCATGTTATGTGAACAGCCGTCTGACAGCACAGGGAATTCCTGTATCTTGCGAGGTTGATATCTACGGAACATTAAGTGAGTTCATCGGAACTGTTGTAAGTCAGGATACAGTAACATTACTCGACATCAACAACTCTGTACCTAAAGATATGTACAAGAACGATATTGAAGGAAAATACAACTATACACAGAAAGACACATTCATGGGATTCCACTGTGGAAATACTGCATCAAGCAAGCTTTCATTCTGCGAGATGAAATACCAGAAGATTATGGCAAGAACTCTTCCGGAAGAAGTTACACAGGGAACTCTGGAAGGAGATATCGTGCCTGGAGATATTACATTCTATCGTCTGCAGAGCACAGCAGACAACAAACTCCGTGCATACGTTGCACAGGGAGAAGTTCTTCCGGTAGCGACAAGATCATTCGGTGCAATCGGTGTATTCGCAATTCCAGAGATGGGAAGATTCTATCGTCACGTACTGGTAGAAAAAGGATTCCCACATCACGGAGCTGTTGCATTTGGACATTTCGGAAAAGAACTGTTTGAAGTATTCAAATATATCGGAGTTCCGGTAGATGAGATTGGTTATAACCAGCCGGCAGGGGTAAAATATCCGACAGAGAATCCATGGGGATAATAACGGACAGGTAATAAGTAATAGAAAGAGATGGGACTGAATTTTTCAGACCCAAAAGTGATTATGGAGGTAAATGATGTTATACATAGGTGTAGATCTTGGAACATCAGCAGTAAAACTTCTGGTGATGGATGAGACAGGAGATATTAAAAAGATTGTTTCGAAAGAATATCCGCTCTTCTTCCCACATCCGGGATGGTCAGAGCAGAAACCGGAAGACTGGTTTGAAAAATCAATGGAAGGGATTAAAGAACTGACTGCCGAGTGTGATAAGTCACAGGTAGCAGGAATCAGCTTTGGAGGCCAGATGCATGGTCTGGTTGCTCTGGATAAAGATGATAATGTTATTCGTCCGGCAATTCTCTGGAATGATGGAAGAACAGGGGAAGAGACAGAGTACCTGAATGAAGTGATCGGAAAAGATAAGTTATCAGAATATACGGCAAATATTGCGTTTGCAGGATTTACTGCACCGAAGATCCTCTGGATGAAAAAGCATGAGCCGGAGAATTTTGAAAAGATCGCAAAGATTATGCTGCCGAAAGAT
>ERZ825159.2054-NODE-2054-length-17436-cov-15.728727_pt1 | contig 17436 bp, 20 predicted proteins | sample MGYA00519932_ERZ825159 | MGnify/ENA primary metagenome ERZ825159 (study PRJEB31778, sample SAMEA3449191) | human gut metagenome | biome: human gut; feature: human-associated habitat; material: faeces | place: United Kingdom | collected 2010/2012 ...
TGGATAGTACTGGTATGTTAGAGAATGTGGATAGTGCAGCTTTAACAATGCTGGCTAGAAACTACAGTATGTTCATTAAGGCATCCAAACAGTTAGAAGATGAAGGTTTGACTGTTACCAGTGATAGGGGTAACATTGCACCGCACCCAGCTATTAAGATTGCTAAAGATGCTCAAACACAGGCTATGAAAGTTATGCTGGAGTTCGGACTAACAGCTAAGGCTAGAACTAAATTGCCTAAAATAGAACAAGACGGGTATAACCCATTTGAACAGTTTATAAAGGAAGGAAAGGAAACTAGGTAATGAATGTGCTAAGTTTGTTTGATGGTATAAGTTGCGGACAGATAGCTTTAGAAAGAGCAGGAATTAAAGTAGATAATTACTATGCAAGCGAGATTAAACCAATAGCTATTAAAGTAACACAAGCGCATTACCCCAATACTATTCAATTAGGAGATGTAACAAAGATTGAAGCTAAAGAATTGCCTAAAATTGATTTACTTATAGGTGGTAGTCCTTGTCAGGATTTTAGTTGTGCAAATTTAACAAGAAATGGTTTAGAGGGAGAAAAGAGTTCTTTGTTCTATCATTACCTAAGATTACTTAGAGAATTAAAACCAAAGTATTTCTTATTGGAGAATGTAAAAATGAAGAAAAGAATAATAACCTACCGCCAGAAAATAGATTCACTCTTAGCCAATGCGGACAATATCTCTCCGGAACAATGGAACGCAATTCTGCAGGAACACCTGACACAGATTGTTTTTTTCCAACATGAGAGGCTGGTACATCTGATCGTGACAGTTACATTTGCGATTCTGACAATGATTTCAATTGTGGCGGCGCTTATGATCTGCAATCCGTTGTTGTATGCGTTGACGTTATTGTTTCTGGTGTTGTTGCTTCCGTATATTATGCACTACTATACGCTGGAGAATGAGGTGCAGAAGATATAAGTAGGAGAAAATCCATGGAATATATAAGAGTGACGAAAGAAAATATTGAAAACGAGCATATCTGCTGTGCGATTTCAAGCAACAAGGATATACAGGTAATATCAAAGAAAAACTGGCTGAAAGAGCGATTTGATGATGGATTGGTATTTCTCAAGAGTATAGAGCGTGGAAAATGCTTTATCGAGTATATTCCGGCAGAAAATGCATGGAATCCAATCAATGCAGATGGCTATATGTATATTGACTGTCTGTGGGTGGCTGGTTCTTTCAAGGGCAATGGTTATTCGAATGATTTACTGAATGCCTGTATAGAAGACAGCAAAGCGAAGGGGAAAAAGGGAATCTGTATCCTGTCAGCCGCTAAGAAAAAGCCTTTTCTGGCAGACCCGAAGTTCCTGAAATATAAGGACTTTACCATCTGTGATGAAGCAGATAATGGTATTCAGCTCTGGTATCTGCCTTTTTCTTTGGATGCGGCTAAGCCTGAATTTAAGGAGTGTGCGAAGCATCCACACATTGAGCAGACAGGTTATGTATTGTACTATACCAATCAATGTCCGTTTAATGCAAAGTATGTTCCGGTGCTTCTTGAAGTTGCCAGGGAAAGAGGGGTTCCGTTTCAGGCAACCAGACTGGAAACGAAAGAAGAAGCACAGAATGCTCCGACACCGGTTACAACCTATGCATTGTTTTATAATGGAGAATATCTTACGAATGAGCAGATGAATGATAAAAGATTTATAAAGCTTCTGGATGGGATGGAAAAATAAATGAGCAAATTCGAACTCTACTCTCCGTAGGTTGAGGATATTCATACGCTGAAATAGAATGGTGTGGCAAAAATACTATTTGGGTAGTACGAGGGGGATTGGAATGGACAATATGACAGCAAAGGTAAGCTGTTTTGCAAGGGCTTATCATTATAATAATAACAGCATTCGCATTTTTACAGATGATATTGCGGAAAAACTGCTTGGAGAGGATTACAATCAGATAGCAAAGAGTATGTCTGATGGGATAGACTTTTTCTGCCCTGGATTTGAAGGGACGAGGGAGGAAGGATTAAGGCTCATTCTGGACAGACAATTATCACCATCTGTTTTAGGAAGAAGTGTATTTTGTGAGAGCAAATTAGCATATGCAATAGCGAATGGGTGTCTTTCATACCGGGATCTTGGTATCTGGCAGGAACGCTTGTTCTTGCGCATCATGCCGAAATCTGTTATACTGTCGTCACAACATAGGGAAGCAGAAACGGTAGGCGGTTTGCCCTCACGAAGGAGGGTTTTTAGCCATGATTACATATTCAGAATTGTTTCAATTTTGTTTATTGCTCGTTGCTGTCATCAGTCTGGTAATTCAGATTGGACATAAAAAATAACCGCCCCTCGCCAAAGATGCGGTTATTTATGTAACTGTTCATAGGCAAACTGTCTATGGCTTCCCTTGTTGTCTTTATTATAGAAAAAGAAGGCGAAAAAGTCAAGGAGCAGTTAGGATGCGTTTCCCTAGCTTAAAAGCCGTAGACATTAAGTGATAAACATGATACATTTATGGAGAAGAGAGACATATAATCTTCTCCATATTTTTTTGGAGAAAATTATATGGGTAAAATAAATATGCAGGATTTCGCAAGATTCTAATGATTAAGAAAGTGCATGATGTGCTTATATATCAGAGAACATACCATAAAGACATTGCGACTCGGTTTTCTCCGAGAGAAGGATTTGAGGATCTGGTATTTACTTCTAAGACGAACAATCCTATCAATGCAGCTAACATCAAAGATTCTAGCAATTATATTGTAGATCGGATTAAAATCCCAAGCAGCTTGATCAGAATGCCACTGCGCCCACAGCTAGGTAGCCCAGATAATAAAAATAGTTTCGCAAACGCCTAATAACAGCATCAGTAAAAGGAGGAATCGACGAATGAGACAACGAAAAATGAAACAACGGAAATCAAAACAAAGCAAATCATTAGCAAAAATCCTGACCCTGGGGATTGCCGCAGCTATGGTCGTGTCATCCATGAGTGCACCTGGTGGATTGCTCGCGCCGGAAACGGTATACGCGGACGACAACACCGGGGCGGCAGAGTCCGGAGATCAGGGCACAGAGCCACAGGAGAAACCACTTCCGTTTGATGTGGTCATAGTACCAAACGATAGCGCTACCGTATATGTTATGCAGGTGACAAATCTGGCAGAAACTGATACGGTGAGCTATCAGTATAGTATCAATGGCACAGATTATTACCCATTGCAGGAGCTTCAGACGAAAGAGAAGTTTGGTGCGCGTCAGATGGTTGATCTTCACGTCAAAGCGGTTGGATCAGATAATAATATTTTGTCAGCTGGCAATTGTAAGATTGAAACTCCGAGAGACAGCGACGTTCCGACGATCTCCGGTACTGACAAGTTTTCGGACCGCACGGAGGTGACGATCACAACGCCCCCCGGTGCAATCGTTTATTACACAACAGATGATACAGTGCCAACAAAGGGATCGCAGCAGTACAAAACACCGATTACGCTGACAGAGACGACTACGATCAAGGCGATTGCGATAGAAGATGGTCATATCATGAGTGATGTGGTCGGAAGGGTATTTGCGAAAGAATCATCCGGCGGCAGCAGTTCGGATGGGGGCACTTCCGGTGGAAGCAGCTCCGGTGGAAGCAGTTCCGGCAGTAGCTCGGGCAGTGGCAGCAGCTCATCAGGCAGTTCCACCGACAGCGGATCTGAAACTGCTCCGCCACAGGAGGATAACAAGGACAAGACTACGACTAAGACTAAGACCGAAACCAGAGAAGATGGTACAGTTGTGACCACGACTGAAATCCGGGCAGAGGACGGTTCCATACAGATCAGGACCGAGATCAGAAATGAAAAGACAGGAATGAATATCGTGGTCAATGTATCGAAGAATGCCAAAGGGAAGATCACTTCAGCTACCGCAGAAATTCTTGATAGAGGTTTTGGCAATGTGAAGATCTCCGGGGAAGCACTTTCAGAGATCGTAAAGGCAGCAGGCACGAAGAAGGTAAAGACCACGATCAAGATGCTCACGAAAAACGACTGGGTCATCCGGGAAGTGACGGTCAATGTAAATACGCTTCTGAAAAGAACCGTGAGACCTAAAAAAATGAAGATCATCGAGATAGATCCAGAAACAGGTGAGAAGCTTGTAGTCAGTAAAATGCCTTTCAGGGTAGCGGCAGATGGAAGCGTTGAACTGGATCATAATGAGCTGGGTCACGGAACCTATGAGTTAGTGACAGCCGATGAGGAAGAAGCACTCACGAAACAAATACTGCGGTCGATCAAAGCCACGAAACAATCAGCCAGCATCCGCGAGAAGCAGGGGACGTACTTTTGGTTTAAGAAAGGGGTAAACTGGGACAATGTTGATAAAGTGACTTTTTCGGTTCTCAATCCGGATGTGGCGCGCGTTAGCTCAAATGGCAGGATCACGGGGCTGAAGCCCGGAAAGACAGTTGTCAAGGCGGTTGTCAGACTGGAAAACGGTCAGTCAAAGGTCATAAGAATGACCGTAACCGTAAATAAGAAGAAGTAACAGCTGTTGGAAATACGTTACTGGAATGAGGCACGATTAAACAGTAATGGGATGACGGAATCTGGCTGACAAACACCCCCCCTGGGGCTTGTGGTTTTTCTGTTCTATGGTAAAGTAGGTACAGAAAAAACTAAGTCTCAGGGGAAATTTTTATGCACATGGCAGATGCGCTGGTCACTCCGGCTGTGGCAGGTACGGCTGAACTGGAAGCAGACGGAGATGCGTATGAGACAGCGGCAGCTGTATATCAAAAATTTTGGAGATCTGGTAAACACAGCGGCCCCTATACATGTGAAGCAGGACTCACTGGTACACAATGTGCTTGCCAAATTTGTCACCATGCCGGGTGAAAAGGAAGAGTACACAGCAAGAGGGAAAAAATTCAGACTAAATGTGGCAAGCTCAGCAGGAATGCTTCCGGCAGGACCATTTATGACGACCTATTACGCTACAAAGGCGTATGCAGCCAGCTTTACAAGAGCAGTAGAGAGGAATGTCTGACTTTACAAATAAACGATCGTTTACTATAATTGAAATGTAAACGGTCGTTTATTTTATGGAACAGGAGGTTTGTGTATGTCAAAAACTACAAAGGAAGATATATTGATTGTTGCATTACATTTATTTGCGAGAGATGGATATGAAGCAGTTTCTGTCAGTCAGATTGCGGGTGAGCTTGGCATGACAAAAGGTGCATTGTATAGGCATTATGAGAGTAAGAGAGATATTTTTGAACATATTGTAAAAAGGATGGAGCAGGGGGATGGCGAACAGGCAGAATCACATGATATGCCTGCTGATAAAAAGGAAAATGAACCTGAACAGTATGAAGAGATTTCTGCGGACAATTTCATGGAATACAGTAAATCTATGTTTTCGTATTGGACAGAAAATGATTTTGCATCGTCATTTCGAAAGATGCTTACGTTAGAGCAGTTTCGGAATGGGGAGATGCAGGCATTGTATCAGCAGTATCTTGTGTCCGGTCCGGCAGAATATGTGAAAGATATGTTCGAGAGCATTGGTGTTGTGGAGGCAGATAAAAAAGCAACCATGTTTTATTCCATCATGTTTTTCTACTATAGTCTGTATGATGGAGCAAAGGATAAAAAAAGAATAAAAGAGCAGTTTGAAAAAAGTATTAGTAACATTATATAAAGAAATGGAGAAAAGGAAAATGAAGGAAAATATTATCATTCGATTGGAAAGAGAAAATGAATACCATGAGGTAGAAAATCTGGTAAGGGAGAGTTTCTGGAATGTGTATCGCCCAGGCTGTCTGGAGCATTATGTACTCCATCAGCTTCGCAACGATCCGGCATTTGTTCCAGAATTGGATTTTGTCATGACATTAGATGGACAGCTGATTGGACAGAACATGTTTATGAAGGCTGTGATTGCAGTCGATGATGGCAGAAGTATTCCAATTATGACTATGGGACCGATCTGTATTGCACCGGAGCTTAAAAGGAAGGGGTATGGAAAGATTTTACTGGATTATTCTTTAGAAAAAGCAAAAGAGCTTGGATGCGGAGCACTATGTTTTGAAGGGAATATTGATTTTTATGGAAAAAGCGGATTCAGACAGGCGAGTGAGTTTGGTATTCGTTACCATGGTCTGGAAGAAGGGGACGATGCTTCATTCTTTTTATGTAAAGAGCTGATTTCGGGTTATCTGGATGACATAATAGGTGAATATGCAGCACCGGCAGGGTATCTGGTAAATGAAAAGGAAGCAGAGGCATTTGATAGAGAGTTCCCGTATATGGAGAAGGAAAAACTTCCGGGACAGATTTTTGAATGATGAAAAGGACTTGCTGAGAGAGCGGCAAAAAATTCTCGATTAGCGGAGGACTTTCCAGTTCCTGCTTTTTGCCGTTGGTATTGCCGTGTTTTTCACGACAAAGCGGGCAGGCAATGTCGTGGACGACAGCTCAGAAAAAATGTTGCAGATCCGATTATGAGTCCTGTCCAATTAAGAAGATCATTCATGGTGTTTTCCTGTTGGGGCATCAATGCAGACACGGTAAACGCAGGTACGCTTTAATTTTTCGGCAGGGAATTGAAAACAGTCCTCTGTCTTGCCGAGATGCCGGATCATACAGTTCAGCGCATGGGCTTTTTCCTCCGGGGGTTCCAGAAACTCAACCTCTCCGGCACCCATCACGCTGTCATACCTCCAACAGAACGCACACGGGTTTTCATGGCTTCCACTGATAAATTCATCCACGCAGTTCATCTGCACATAGACGGACGGGTTTTCTTTCAGAATCTCCATTTTATGGCCTTCATAGGCACTGTGAAAATAAAGGATCAGGCTGTCTCCCTTTCGCTCATATCCGAAATTCAGGAATGGGTGTATTGCCCGGTCTGTGGAAATAAAACCAGACTGAGACTTCGAGAAGATACAGTTCTTACACATTTTCCGCTATTCTGCCCGAAATGTAAAAAAGAAAGTCTGATAGATGCAAAGGAATATGTGGTAAAAGAAATAAAATAAGCCAGACGCTAAGACGCAGTGCGGATTGTAAGTAATACTACAATTCACATTGCGTTTTATTTACGCGAGCAACGAGCCAAAGTCCGTGCTTGCACGAGACCTTGGCGATTGCCGCGATAACTTGAGAAACTCGCGAAGCGTGTTTCTCATAGTTTATACGCATGAACGAGGAGAAAAGAACTATGAGAGCAATCGTTTATACATCAAATACAGGTAGCACAGCTAAATATGCAAAGCTGTTGTCACATCAGATTTGTGTTCCGTCATTTAGCATGGTGGAAGCAAAGACAAAGGTGAAGCCGGGAGCAGAAATCATTTATATGGGATGGATTATGGCAGGAAAAATCAAAGGATATCCGGAAGCTGCCAGAAAGTACAATATCCAGGCAGTATGCGGTGTTGGAATGGGACAGACAGGAACACAGCTTGTTGAGATCAGAACGAAAAATAAAGTGCCACAGAGGATTCCACTTTTTACACTGCAGGGAACCTTTGATGTTAAAAAACTTCATGGTGTTTACAAAATGATGATGAATGTCATGGTAAAGACCGCCGGAAAAGCATTGGCTGATAAATCCGACAGGACGCCCGAGGATGATGACATGCTGGATATGATGCTGAATGGAAGTGAACGTGTGAAAGCCGAGAATCTGAAACACATAATTGACTGGTATGATACAGCAGAACGAGGTGAAAAGTAAATATGAAAAAGTAAATCTGATAGAAATCACTGAGTAGAAATGAGGTAAATATCTATGAAATTATATTTTGGTAATACGGTAACGGCAGTTACAACAATTATGATTCTTGTATTGCTAGGTTTTATTGGAGAATCCATAGTTAATCGTTCAAACATTAACTACTGGGGACGCAGAAGTCTGTTTCTTCTGGTATATGGACTGAGATGAGCTGTCTGATTGAAAAGGAAGCGGACGCAGAAATGAAGCAGGCGTATACCGAAATGTTGGAGGGGTGCCTTATGGAACCTGACAACAGAATATGGTATGCAGTCTGGAACATGGAATTAAAAAATGTTCCGGGAACGATTGTCGGCGATTTCTGCTTCAAGGGTCTTGGAAAAGATGGCGTAGTGGAAATCGGATATGGATTAAGGAAAGAATTTAGACATCAGGGGTATATGGTAGAAACTGTAAAAGTAATTACAGAATGCCTCTGATTTTTCATGCGCAACCTGGTGGGACTTTTGGCGGAGTGTTACGATAAGCACTTCGCCATTTTTATTTTGATTAAGAACAGTCATCTTTTTACGTATAATCGCACAATTAGAACGAAAAAAGCCTCATGATCATGTGCGAAAATGAAAGTAAAACTTATTAGACGATATAAGGTATAAACTCATCATTTGAAAGAATATTAGCTATTTATAGCATCCGTTTTAATAAAGCTATTCGACTAGGAAACAGTTGTTATATCGGCTAAAAAGTGTGATAAACAGGTAAAAAACGATAGTATTTTTGCCGATAGTGTGATATACTAGTCAGTAGATTAGTATGTTTTGGATTTAATTTATAATGGATGGGGGATGGCAGATGAAATACCTTTTAGTTGCTGATATAGCAAAAAAATGGAATATGTCAGAACGCAGTGTTAGAAATTACTGTGCAAAGGGGCGTGTGAACGGCGCGTTTCTTACTGGTAAGACATGGAACATTCCAGAAAACGCAGAGAAACCGGAGCGCACCAATAAGAAAAAAGAAGAACCGATTACGCTGCTAGATATTCTAAAAGAGCAGAAGACCAGTAAATATACTGGTGGGATTTATCATAAGACACAGATTGACTTGACCTATAACTCTAACCATATGGAAGGCAGCCGCTTGACACACGATCAAACCAGATATATCTTTGAAACCAATACTATTGGCGTAGAAAAAGAAGTACTGAATGTGGATGATGTGATCGAAACGGCAAATCACTTCCGTTGCATTGACATGATTATTGATCATGCAAAAGCGACTTTGACGGAGAAGTTCATCAAAGAAATTCACTTGGTTTTGAAGAATGGCACCAGTGATTCCAGAAAAGATTGGTTTGCTGTTGGCGATTATAAGAAACTTCCGAATGAAGTCGGCGGCATGGATACCGCCCTTCCGGAAGAAGTTGCCGATAAAATGAAGGCATTGTTAACGGAATACAACGCCAAAGAAGAAAAGGCCTTTGCGGATATTCTTGACTTCCATGTGAAGTTTGAGCGAATTCATCCGTTCCAGGATGGTAATGGACGCGTGGGCAGATTGATTATGTTTAAGGAGTGTCTGAAATACAATATTGTTCCGTTCATTATTGAGGATAATTTGAAGCTGTTCTATTATCGTGGATTGAAGGAATGGGACAACGAAAAAGGTTATCTGACCGATACCTGTCTGACAGCACAAGATAAGTATAAGGCGTATTTGGATTATTTTAGGATTGAATATTAAACGAGCTAATTTCCAGACTATATAATAGGTAAAATGACTTTTGGGAAAAGGCAAACAAAGAATTAAGTTATAAATGGAGAAAGCGGATATGAATGACAAAAAAGGCGTAATATACATTCTCACAAATCCTTCTTTTCCGGATTATGTGAAAATAGGATATGCAGATGATATAGATAAACGATTGAAATAATTGAAAGATGACAAATTTTAATACCATTATCGACGATATATTTCCACTGGTAGATAAAACGGAATATATCAATGCATTGGCTTCCTATCAGCTTTTGATTATTGATGATCTTGGAGTGGAACGAAATTCAGAATATGCATTAGGAATTATTTTCAGTGTCATAGACCGCAGAATCCGTTCGGGACGACCTTTGATCATAGCGACAAATCTTCCGTTGAGTCAAATAAAAAGCGAGACCATGTTGGATAAAAGGCGTATGGCATTATTGGAGAAATTAGATCTTGCAGTAGATAAAGATGCCAGTGATATGTTCGGTAGAGTTGGACTTGGGACAAGTAATATTACAGCACATTGGGGTCTGACCCCGTTAATCATGGAAAATACGAAAACTGCTTTGTAATAAGGTGGGACTGCTTGAGAAGTTCTCAATAATTTCTTAAGAATTAGAGCGCAAATCTTAAAGATATCTTCCTTTTTCAAACACAGGGTGTTCATATTCCTTTGCTAATCTATTATCATCGTAAACAACGACAAAATGTTAAAACTTAGGAAGGGAAAGGATATGAAACAGATAAACAGAGCAGCAGCGCAGATCACGCTTCTGGCAGCAGCGATATTGATGATCGGATACGGTGCGATGCGCGGGGAGGCAGCCACGGTACTCTCAAAGGCAATCAAATTATGTCTGGAGTGTGTTGGAATTGGATAAGAAAAAACATAAAATATCACAGTTTCTGGCGCGCTTTCGGGGATGGATTCAGGCCGTGGCAACGATTCTTACCAATATCCATCTGCCGAACTTTTTTAAAGGAGAGATTTACAGAGGGGATGCAAAGAACGTCTGTGTACCGGGACTGAATTGCTATTCCTGTCCGGCTGCAACCGGGGCGTGTCCGATCGGTGCTTTTCAGGCTGTAATCGGTTCTTCGAAGTTTAAATTTTCTTATTACATAACGGGATTTTTTATATTGATCGGCGTTTTGCTCGGACGATTTGTGTGCGGATTTTTATGTCCGTTCGGATGGTTCCAGGAGCTGCTGCATAAGATACCGTTTAAGAAATTTTCAACGAAAAAGCTTAAGCCGCTTCGTTATATAAAATATGGCGTGTTGTTGATTTTTGTTATTTTACTACCCCTTCTGGTGACAAATTCACTGGGAATGGGAAATCCGTTTTTCTGTAAATATCTTTGCCCGCAGGGAGTGCTGGAGGGAGCGATTCCGCTTTCGATTGCCAATGCAAGTATCAGAGCGGCCCTTGGCAAACTGTTTACATGGAAATTCGGTATACTTATTACTTTTGTAATCCTAAGCCTTATGTTTTACCGCCCATTCTGTAAATGGATATGTCCGCTGGGCGCAATCTATGCGCTTTGCAATAAGGTATCTTTTCTGCAGATGAAGGTGGATGAGGATAAATGTGTATCCTGCGGCAAATGTGAGAGAGCCTGCAAGATGGACGTGGATGTCACAAAGCATCCGAACCATACGGAATGTATCCGCTGTGGCATGTGTATAAAGGAATGCCCGACGGAAGCAATTCACTATCAATATGGATTTGGAACAGGTAAAACAAATTTGAAAGAGAATAAAGGAGAATAAAATGAAGAAATTAACAGTGATGCTGCTTATTGCAGCGATGGTACTCGGAGTAAGTGCGTGCGGAAATTCTGCTAACAAGGAAAATACAGCAACAGAGTCGCAGATGTCAACGCAGGAAGCAGAAGATCTGGATGCAAAGATTAATGAATTGACACAGAAAGAGAACAGTATTCTTGAAAACCATAAGGCTTTATGGGAGAAGGTATTTAACAGCATTGACAAATCAACTGTCGAGGATGCGACAGCTATGAATTACGGAGATTTTCTGGCAAACTCTTTAGACAAAATTAAGGATAAGTTTACTGATGATGAACTCAAGTCTTTGAAGGAAGATGTTGAAGAAATCAAAAAGCTTGAGGATGAGCTTCAGCCACTTCTTGAGAAGCAGAGTGCGAATGCATCAAATAAGGATTCCGGCAAAGAGGGAGCAAGCGTATTTCCGGAGTTTAAGGCAAAGGATCTGGATGGAAATGACGTGGACAGCAGCATCATTTCAAAGAATGCGGTCACGGTTTTGAATTTTTGGTTTAATGGATGTTCTCCATGCGTACAGGAGCTTCCGGAACTGAATAAATTAAATGAGGAGCTGAAGGAAAAAGGCGGACAGGTAATTGGTATCAATACAGATTCTCTTGACGGAAATGAGGATGGAATTGCTGAAGCTAAGAGTATTTTAGAGAAGCAGGGTGCAAAATATACGAATCTTTCCCTTGATTCCAACAGCGAAGCCGGAAAATATGCAACAGGCATTATGGCCTTCCCGACTACAATCGTGCTTGACCGTAACGGAAATATTATCGGAGAGCCGATCATGGGCGGTATTGATAATGACGAGTCATATAAGCAGCTGATGAAGACGATCGATCAGATACTGGCGGCTGATAAGAACTAGATAAGTTACTGTTCACACTTAACGGTGTTACCAGCAACGATTACAGCCCATTTAAAATGCCTCTACGAGGTATTTTAAATGGGCTGTAATCACTCAATAATTAATACTATGGCGCATAGCTTGACAGCGTGGTGTCAAGCTTGCGTCTGAACAGTAACGAACAGATAGATTAAAGGGTGGTAAAATATTTTAGGAATTGATAAATTGAATTCTGTCTGATACAATTGCTCATGGGTGCTACCATAACGGTAGGCGGTTAGTCCTTCGGCAGAGGGACTGTGACCCTCTGATTACATAGAAACCCGTAAGGGAATCCAAGGAAAGGAGGGCTAAGCCATATGAGTATTGTTGACTTTATTGCAGTAGTAAGCTTCGGCTTAACCTGCTTTGGAATCGGATATTCCTTTGGTAAGGATAATAACAAGACACAAAAATAGCCGCCCACGTCTGGTAAACTAAGCGGCATTTTTGTCAAACTAATTTACTTGGGCTAACCGTCTATCGGCAGCACCCTTTCTATAATTATACTAACACTATATAACTAATATGTCAAAGAATTTATTTCGTAAGAATGTGAAGGTTGAGGACAAGGCTGTGGTTACTGGCAATGCGCGTGTACAGAACGCCAGAAAGGAGATTATCCGGGAAGAAAATGAGAAGGCGCAGACGGAATGATTCTGTAATTCCGTCACTTCATGGGAGATAAATGTTATAGTAAATTTATAGTGAATAGAGAAACACGATAGCGTAGTAAGCAATAATTTCAGATGATCCAGGTTTGATCAGAGAGGAGAAGAATATGAACAACTATTGTATGATCCAGAACTCCAAAACGTTTGCATTTTCCGCAGAGAATCCAACCGGTGTACGCGCAGGTGGTTCCCAGGGCGGTGACTGCACCAAGCTTCGTCCGACCGTGACGATTCCTGCAGGGGAAACCGTAACTCTGGTAGATGCTGCAGGACCGGGTGTGATCCAGCATATGTGGTTTACCGGATATGTCGGGCACCATTTTATCATCCGTATGTATTGGGATGATCAGGAATATCCGTCTGTGGAAGCTCCGCTCTCTGCATTCTTCGGATGTGCCTATGATGAAAATTTCGTGGACCGGGATGGCAAATATCCGGTGTTGAATTCTGCCATGATGCTGGTAGCTCCTGGTCGCGGCTATAACAGCTATTTTGAGATGCCGTTCCATAAGAGAGCTCGGATCACGATGGAAAACCGTGGTGACAAGGATGAAAATCTCTATTATATTATCACCGGAGCTTATCAGGAGATTCCGGCGGAGGCTGGTTATTTCCATGCCACCTATCGCCAAGAGCACCCGGTTCAGAAGGGTCGTACCTACACAATCGTTGACGGAATCGAAGGCAGGGGACAATTTGTTGGTGTGACTCTGGCAACTGGTATGAATGGCAACAATACCTGTTGGGTAGAAGGCGAAGCCCGCATGTATCTGGACGATGATCCGTATCCGTCTATCCACTATACCGGAACTGAAGACTACTTCGGCGGTTCCTATGGATTTGGAAATGACATCATCATCAAGAGCTATCAGACTTTCAGCGGCTTATATACCGGCATGTATGCAATCTATGGAGACAACCGGGAATTCTATAACGGACAGCAGAGATTCCTGCTGTATCATTTCCATATTGCAGACCCGATCCGTTTTGAGAATAAGTTTCGTATGACACTCGACAACATGGGCTGGACCGGACCGCGTTACGATGATTACACCAGTGTTGCTTATTGGTATCAGACCCTGCCGTCCGCACCGCTGATGCCACTGCCGACAGATGCAGAGATGTGTATGAGATAATAGAACCAGATTGGAGATGTCAGTCCGATATAACCTTGCGACACGTCGCATCGGTTATATCGGACTGACGTCAGAGATTTGCCGGAAAGGATAGAGGTATTATGTTACTAGAAGAGAAGTTTTTGGAATTTCATCGTTATGCCAGCAGCCACAATCTGCCGCTGGAAGCTATTAGTGTCGGAGATGAGAACAAGGTACTCTGTGAGATGCACTACGCAGCAAATGCACCGAGAAATATTTATTCACATACCAAGAGTTTTACGGTAACAGCAGTTGGACTCGCAATGGAAGAGGGAAAACTAAGCCTGGAAGATCATGTGGCGGAAGTGTTTAAAGATAAACTTCCTTCAAATCCGGATCCAAATCTGGAGAAGATTCAGTTGAAACATCTGCTCTGCATGTCCAGTGGCTTTGGTAAGGCACTTCTGATGAATGCGGACAGACGTCCGGGCGTCGGCGCACCGGATTATGAGAAATATATGATGGCACAGCCGGTTCCTGTGGAGCCAGGCAGTGCATTCTGCTATTCCTCTGCCGACAGTATTCTGGCTGCTCATATGGTAGAACGGGCCGTTGGCAAGCGGATGGGAGAGTATCTGTATGAGAAGGTATTCCAGCCCCTTGATATGGGATGGCCGCTCTGGGAGCATGATCCACAGGGACATCCGAATGGCGGCGGAGGTATGTATCTGACTTGTACCGAGATGATGAAACTGGGACAGCTCTATCTGGCTGAGGGTAACTGGAAGGGCGAGCAGATTGTCAGCAGGGACTGGGTGCAGGAGGTGTCCACCCCGAAATTTACCTTCGAGCCATCTGCAGATCTCTGGCATGTAGGATATGGCTATCAGTTTTGGATCAGTCCATATCCAGGATCCTATCGTGCTGATGGCGCATTCGGACAGATTACAACGATTCTCCCAGAGAAGGGATTGGTTGTTTCCATCCAATGTCCGGAGCGAGGTAATTTCGATCAGGTGAAACGTGCGCTGCATGAACATTTTCTGATGGAATTGTAAGAATAGACTTGCAACAATATGCTATAATTTGCCCAGAAACCGTACTTTTGGCTGCAAAGTAAAAATAGCAGAATATAAGAATAAATTACAATGGGGATGTGATAGAGGGAGAGGATCAGCTGGGCTGGTCCTTTTTCAGTGGAGTTAAACTTGTCTGAGTAATATGCTACAAACAAGTTTGTGGACTGAAAAAACCAAAATAAAAGTGCCGAAAAATACAAGACGCAAAACATTAAGCAAACGCAATAATTAAACGCAAAATATCGAATTGATTTGACTTTTTACGTTTTACTGAGGTATAATTTGCGTAAGATGAGGAATAATATTGCGAAAGACAGGAGCTGATATATATATGAAAACTTGTAAAGAAAAGGCTTTAGAGTGGAATGTTTCTCCACGTTCCGTAAATGATATGTGCAAAAAAGGAAGAATACAGGGTGCAATAAAAGAAAAAGGATCTTGGTTAATTCCAGACGACTCTCCAAAGCCAATGGATGGAAGAGTGTCTAATGGAAAATACATCAAGAAAAATATGGTTGCGAAAGCAGAAGTTAAATCATTACCAATCGGCATCTCTGACTATGTTCGTGCGCAAGAAGAATATTACTATGTCGACAAGACGTTATTAATCAAAGAATTCTTGGATCAAAAGCCATTGGTATCTTTGTTTACGAGACCAAGGAGATTCGGAAAGACCTTGAATATGGATATGCTCAGAGTGTTCTTTGAAATATCAGATAAGAATACTAGTAAGTATTTTGCAGATAAAAATATTTGGCAATGTGGAGAAGAGTATCGTTCACATCAAGGAAAATATCCAGTCATATTCTTAACTTTTAAGGATGTTAAATTTGATACTTGGGACGCAACAATAGATAAAATAAGGGGAATACTTCAAGAAGAGTATGGAAGACATCAAGAGCTACTAAATAGTGATAAGCTCTCACAATATGAGAAGGAGTATTTTACAAAGATTATTAGCGCTACAGCTAATGAAGTGGAGCTTACTTCTTCGCTAGAAAGACTATCTAAAATGCTTGCTTCACATTATGATAAGGCTCCAGTAATCATTATTGATGAATATGATACTCCGATTCAAGAGGGATACTCTAAGGATTTCTACGATGAAATTATTGGATTCATGAGAAATTTCTTTTCAGGAGCATTTAAGGATAATAAGAATTTATCCTATGGTTTCCTAACAGGAATTTTGCGTATTGCTCAGGAAAGTATCTTTAGTGGTCTAAATAATTTAACAGTGAACTCCGTAATGGATGAAGAATACGATAGCTTTTTTGGATTTACAGAATCTGAAGTGAAAGCAATGCTCAGTTACTATGGAGTATCAGATAAAGAGGAGGAACTTAAAGACTGGTACGATGGATATTTGTTTGGTAGCGAAGAAATATATAATCCATGGTCTGTAATCAACTATATTTCCAAGGGATGCCTTCCTCAAGTATATTGGGTAAATACAGGAAAAAATGAAATCCTTGATGATGTACTAAGAGTGGCTACAGATGATATTACAGAAAGATTATATGACCTTTTGCAAGGAGAAAGAGTAGTTGCAAGAATTGATCAAAATGTGGTGTATAGATCGCTTGCGGAGGATCCAGCAAATATTTATAGCTTATTGTTGGTTGCTGGCTATTTGAAAACTCCTAAAAAGGAACTGCAAGCAGATGGTTCATATTTATGTGAAGTATCAATTCCAAATAGAGAGATTGCAGCTGTATATAAGAGTGAAATCTTGTCACATTTCTTGCAAACTGGAGCAATTACAAGGATTACAGCAAATAAGATTGCAGAAAGTCTTTATGCCAATGATTACAAGAAGTTGCAGAGCGCTATTGGGGAATATATGGATAAATCAATTAGCTTCTTCGATGGTGGAGCTGAAGGATTTTATCATGGTTTGATGCTAGGATTAATAGCATTAATGGATAATCAGTATAAGATTAAATCGAACCGAGAATCTGGAGATGGCAGATTTGATGTTTCTTTAATTCCAAGAGAAAAAAGGTATCCTGGTATTATTTTGGAATTAAAGTGGAAAGAAAAATTAAGCGATGTTGAGCTTGAAAAATGGTCTAATGAAGCATTAAAGCAAATTGGTGAGTTGCGATACGATTCTGAAATGAAAGAGGATGGAATTACGGAAATCTTGAAGTTTGGAATTGCTTTTTCAGGGAAGAAAGTATGTGTAAGAACTGAGTAGAACAAGAATTTAGTGCAAAGGAGGCTATAGTATGTTTCCAACAATTAATAAAAAAGAAACAGGTGTTAATCTTCGAAGAATTATGGATATGAGAGGAGTAAAACCAAAAGATATTCAAGAATATTTAGGGTTTGGATGTGTGCAGAGTGTTTATCGATGGTTGGATGCCGCCATACATTTTGTACGAATGCGGCAAAGAGAGGAATAT
>ERZ825159.2072-NODE-2072-length-17264-cov-3.731652_pt1 | contig 17264 bp, 16 predicted proteins | sample MGYA00519932_ERZ825159 | MGnify/ENA primary metagenome ERZ825159 (study PRJEB31778, sample SAMEA3449191) | human gut metagenome | biome: human gut; feature: human-associated habitat; material: faeces | place: United Kingdom | collected 2010/2012 ...
ACACAGACCAATATTAACTTTCATAACACTGAGCAGTAACGGTACAGAAGACGGAAGAATAATCTTCATAAGCTTTTCTTTTTTCCCACCGCCCAGTGTCTCAATAAGCTTCAGTTTTTCCGGGTCAGCTTCGCCAAAACCTGTATACAGATTCAAAATCGAACCAAAGATAGCAACCGACATACCGCAGACGATAATCGTCCGTTCGTTGGCACCAAGCCATACAATAAGCAAAGGTGCCAGAGCAGATTTCGGAAGGCTGTTCAGTACTACGAGATAAGGCTCTGTGATCTTCGCAAGTCTGGGACAGGTCCACAGCAGAACCGCCATACCTGCACCCAGAACAACAACGAACAGAAAACTGACCAGTGTTTCCGTAATTGTAACAGAGAGATGGGGAAAAATAGAGCTGTCTCTGCACATACTGCAGAAGCTGTGCCAGATCATTACCGGACTGCTGAAGATAAAAGAATCGATCAGCCCGGTCCTGGCGGAGATTTCCCACAACACCAGAAAGAAAAGAAGAATAAATATCCGCAAAAAAAGAACAAGTTTCTTTTCTCTTTTCTGATGTCGGATATACTGTTGCTGATGATATGAGATTTCAGACATCATGATTTAGCTCCTTCCAGATAAGATTGAAATAAGATTTAAATTCAGGCGCATTTCTGGAAGCCATAGGAGTACGGTTCTCCAGATCAAAACAAATTGGCACAATCTTACGAATAATGGCAGGCCTTGGAGAAAGAATGATAACCCGGTCTGCCATGCTGATCGCTTCTGAAATATCATGGGTGACAAGGATCGCAGTCTTTTTTTCCTGATGCAGGATTCTGCCGATATCATCACTTACGCTGAGTCTGGTTTGAGAGTCAAGTGCAGAGAACGGTTCATCCAGCAGAAGAAGTTCCGGCTTTAATGCCAGAGTACGGATCAGTGCAGCTCTCTGGCGCATTCCTCCGGACAATTCAGACGGATGAGCAGAGCGGAATTTGTCCAAACCGTAATCTGAGAGAAGCTGATTTACATAAGCAAGTTTTTCGGCAGTGAGTTCCCTGCGGATTTCCAGTCCGAGAAGAACATTTTTATAAATTGTCCGCCACTCCAGCAGATGATCCTTTTGTAGCATATATCCGATACGGCAGTCACCGGAAGTTACCGGCGTGCCGTCCAGAAGAATCTGTCCCTGTTCCGGCCGGAGCAGACCACAGATCAGATTCAGCAGCGTGGACTTTCCACAGCCTGACGGTCCGACGATGGCGAGAAATTCACCTGGCATCAGTTGAAAGGATATATGAGAAAGGGCAGGGGTTTCCCCTGATAAACTGTGGTAGGAGAGACTGACATCTGTAATATCCAGCAGTGGTTTCATACAGATACCTCCATATTCGGTGAATAGTAACGAATATTTGTTACTGTTCACACACCACTATCCCGCGAGGTGTTTTGGCATGAATATGCCAAAATCCCGAGACATACAAGCCAAAATTCCATTGCCGCAGGCAATCTGGAATGAATTTTGGCTACGTTACTGTGAACGGAGTGAATAGTAACGAATATTTTCATAATTTATGATATGCAGAAATGTCAGGGTATGATATAATAGATAAACTATAGTATTTTTGCTGCTATAGTATTTGAGGGCAAATGTTCTGTAAGGAATACGTTACTGTTTACTATGTGTTTCATATCAGAAATACACATATATCAGACACTACGACATACATGAATCGGGTATAGAAATCAGACGAATGCTGTAAAAAACTGTATAAGAAAGTGTAAGCAAATGAGAAACAAAAAGAAAGCAATATTTAACACCATTTTTTTGATCCTTATATTTTCCATTACCGTATATATGGTATTTAAGGGAGAGGATCTGGGAGAGATTATTCATACAGTACGGCAGGCAGATCCGGTTTACTTACTGATCAGCGTGGTTTGTGTGGTACTGTTCATACTTGGCGAGTCTGTAATTATCTTCTATATGATGCGGACTCTCGGAGCAAAAGTAAAGATGGGGCATTGTGCTCTGTATTCTTTTGTGGGATTCTTTTTCAGCTGTATCACACCATCCGCAACAGGAGGACAGCCGGCGCAGATTTATTATATGAAGAAAGAGAAAATTCCAATCCCGGTATCAACGCTTGTATTGATGATTGTCACGATTACCTATAAAATGGTTCTCGTTGTGATCGGTCTTGGACTTATGATCTTCGGCAGGGGATTCATCAGAACACATATGTATAATATCCGTCATATTTTTTATCTTGGAACAGGCCTAAATGTATTTTGTGTGGCTTCTATGCTGCTCCTTGTATTTCATCCGGTGCTTGCGCGTTCTATTCTTGTAAAAGGGATGGAACTGCTGGAAAAAATGCATCTGATGCGATATAAAAGTACAAGAATTGAGAAACTGAATGCATCGATGGATCAGTATCATACAACAGCGGTTTATCTGAAAGATCATATAATGGTACTGGTCAATGTATTTGCAATTACATTATTTCAGAGGTTCGCACTGTTTACAGCAACCTGGTTTGTATATAAGGCATTTGGACTGTCCGGAACGAATGCATTCGTGATTATTCTTCTGCAGTCTGTGATTTCCGTTTCTGTGGATATGCTGCCACTGCCGGGGGGGATGGGAATCAGTGAAAAACTGTTTTCGATGATTTTTGAACCAGTTTTTGGAAGTGCACTTTTGATCCCGGGAATGATCTTAAGCAGAGGACTTGGATATTATACAGAATTATTGATCAGTGCAATTTTCACGATCGTGGCGAATTTTACAATAGGAAGAAACTTAAGGAAGAAAGCATAAATAAAAGGATGGTTATTCTGATAAGAATAAAAGCAAGGGGGAAATAAAATGTTAGGTGTTTATGATTACACAGTTATACTTACATATATCAGTCTGTGGATTTCAATTGGTGGGATGATGCTGTCATTGAATGGACATCTGGATCTTGCAGTATTGTGTCTTGCACTGTCTGGTCTGTGTGATATGTTTGATGGAAAGATTGCAAGAACAAAGAAGGATAGAACAGAAATAGAGAAACGTTTTGGAATCCAGATTGATTCACTGTGCGACATTGTCTGTTTTGGAGTTGGACCGGCGATCATCTGTTATTGTATGGGAATGAATGGGATTGTCGGTGTTCTTATTCTTATGTTTTATGTGTTGGCAGGATTGATCCGTCTGGCATGGTTTAATGTAACAGAAGAGTGCAGGCAGGATGAGACAACAGAGAACAGAAAGTGTTATCAGGGATTGCCGATCACATCCATGTCGATCGCATTACCGATTCTTGTTGTGCTTCGCCCATTTTTGCACTGTGATTTCAGAATTGCACTGCATGCGATGGTTCTTCTTGTAGGACTTCTGTTTGTTATGGATTTCAAATTAAAAAAGCCGGGGAATAAGACACTTTCTGCATTAGTCGGAGTAGTAGCGGTTGCAGTAGTCTGGACATTGAGACGAAGATTCATGTAAGAGGAGAGATTATGATTTATGCAGACAGAAACGGAAACAGGATGGAGAAAACAACAGGACAGGACAGATTCCTGGAATATATCTATGGACATACATTGACAAGAATGATGTTGAAACCATTGCTTGGATCCGGGGTATCCCGACTTGGCGGAAAAGTGCTGGACAGCAGAGTGTCCAGGCTGTTGATTCCATCGTTTGTCAGAAAGAATCAGATTGATCTGTCAATCTATGAAAAGAAACATTATTCTTCTTATAATGACTTTTTTACGCGTAAGATTTTAGCGGAGGAACGTCCGATTGACGGAAGAAAAGAAGTGCTGATCAGTCCTTGTGACGGGAAAGTGACAGTTTGTCCGATTCAAAGGGATGGACTTTTTCTTATCAAACAGACACAGTATACAGTCCGCAGTCTTCTGAAGGATGAAAAGCTTGCGAAACGCTATGAAGGTGGAACAGCTTATATAATCCGTCTCACGGTAGATGACTACCACAGATATTGTTATGTGGCAGATGGTGTGAAATCTGCACAGCGAAAGATCAGAGGAGTCTTCCATACAGTAAATCCGGTGGCAAATGACTATGCTCCGATTTACAAGATGAATACAAGGGAATATTGTCTTGTACAGACAGAAGAACTGGGAACCGTTTTGCAGATGGAAGTCGGTGCTCTTATGGTTGGACGGATTAAGAATCATAAAAAGAAAGTATCTGTTGTACACCGGGGAGAAGAAAAAGGAATGTTCGAGTTTGGCGGGTCTACAGTCGTTCTTTTGACAGAGTCGGGAAAAGTGCAGACGGATGAAGATCTGGTGAGAAACAGTGCAACCGGTGCAGAGACATTGGTAAAGATGGGGGAGAAAATCGGAAGCAAAAAATAAAAGACTGGGAAGTTGTTGTGAACAGGTGAAATATACAATAACTTCCCAATCTTCTTTTTTTGTGATATTCTAGTATTGAACATTTACTTAAAGCAAGAAATATCGTTAAGGGGTAAGAAAATGAAATACGAGAAGATGAACAATCTCTTCCTGCGTCAGTCCTATCTGGATTCCTGGGAAGATTATGAAAGAAGTTTAAAGAAAAAAAGTTTCATTAAATGGGACTATATTATATTAACAGCATCAAATGAAGCACAGGCAATGGCTTATCGGAATCAGATTGAGAACCGTTTGGAAAAAGGTCTTCTTCCGGAGGAGACAACGTATGCGGTTCTTCCGGATCCGGAGGGAAAACGTGTGGGATCAGGAGGAGCTACATTTCAGGTGATGCGTTATATTGCAGAACAGGAACCGGAGAGAGAGAATCCTTTTAAGAATCGTAGAATTCTTGTGATTCATTCAGGTGGTGACAGCAAGAGAGTGCCGCAGTATTCTGCAATCGGCAAGCTTTTCTCACCGGTTCCAAGAGAATTGCCGGATGGAAGAAGTTCCACTTTATTTGATGAGTTTATTGTGGGAATGTCAGGAGTTCCATCCAGAATCCAGGAGGGAATGCTTGTTTTGTCAGGTGATGTATTGCTTCTGTTTAATCCACTCCAGATTGATGCGCAGTTTGACGGAGCAGCAGCAATTTCCATTAAAGAGCCGGTAGCTACAGGAAAAAATCATGGCGTATTTCTGAATGACGGACATGATTATGTAAAGTGCTTTCTTCATAAACAGACGGAAGAGCGTCTGCGAGAGATGGGAGCTGTTAATAAAGCAGGAAATGTAGATCTTGATACAGGTGCGGTATTGTTTGGCAGCGCACTGTTGCAGGCACTGTTCCGTCTGATTTCAACAGGGGGCAAAGTAGACGAGAAGAAATTCAGGCAGTTTTGTAATGAAGAAGCAAGGATCAGCTTTTATGGGGATTTTTTATATCCGCTTGCAAATGATTCTACATTAGAAGATTTCTATAAAGAGGCAGCAGAAGGACAGCTCAATGAGGCACTGCATGAATGCAGGACACAGATCTGGAATGCGATCCATCATTTCTCAATGAAGCTGTTGTGTCTGTCACCGGCGGAATTTATTCATTTCGGGACAACAAGGGAATTGAGAAGTCTTGTAACAAAAGATGTGCAGGATTACGAGTTCCTGGATTGGAAGATGCAGGTGAATTCAGCGGTGCAAAAAGAAGGATTTGCAGCGCATAATGCTTATGTAGGAAGCCGTGCGAAGATAGGAAAAGAAGCATATCTGGAGAATTGTTATATTCTTGGTAATTCTGAGGTCGGCGACGGAACCGTTCTTTCCCATGTGCGCATTATGGACCGGAAGATTCCGGAACAGATTGTTATGCACGGAATTGAACTGACAGGTGGGAAAAAAGTGCTGTTGGATCCAGTCTGCCGATGGCAGAATGGATCCAACAGCACTTTTTTCCACAGGACAGTGTGGATTATGTGCATATGTATCTGAGAAAATGGGCACACTTTATCGTTTATTTCATAGAATCAGGATTATTGGTTCTGGCAATGAAGAATGTGATGAAAGCCTGGAAAGCGGCGTGTGCGGTATTCGGACTTTGTACGATCCTGGCAATTGCAGATGAGGCACACAAGGTTCTGATCGTAGGAAGACACTGTCAGTGGGATGAAGCAGGAATCAATATTGTCGGTGTGATCATGGGAGTGTTGCTGACCTGGAGTATTCTATGGCTGATTCGTTGGGCAAGGGGAACACTTGAAGATTAGAAGGAATATTTTCGCAGAAAGCTTCATATAATGACATCAGGAAGACAAGCGGTGAAAGGGGAAATCGAAAGGTGGTTCTTGGATATATTGTCTGTTTTCTCGGTGGTCTGATTCTGGGCGTAGTCCTTATGTGTTTGCTTCAGATAAAGAGATGATTTGTGAGAGAGGTTGAGAGGCCTCTCTTTTTTGTATATCAGGAAAGTGTTTTCATGATATACAAAAAATACTCCGTTTAGGATCTGCACAAATCCGAAAAACACCCGTTGTTGTTTTACATAAACTTAACATTTGGTTGATTTCAGACTTTACATTTCTTACGTAACATATGTACTGTGCTTGAGGGAAGCATAAATGACTGCAGAAAATAAAAAAAAGAAAATGCAGTGGGATTAGAAATGTGTATGAAATGTAAAGGAGATAATTGACATGAAAATGAAAAAGTTTATTGCATTACTTACAGTAGCAGGTATGACAGCAACAATGGCAGTTGGATGTGGAAGTTCATCAAACGAAACTTCAGATAATGCAGCAGATACAAATACAGAGAGCAGTGACAGCTCATTAAGCGGAACAATCACAGCAGCCGGTTCATCAGCACTGAAACCACTTGCTGATGATGCAGCAGATTCGTTTCTAAATGATCATCCGGATGTATCTATCACAATTGATGCAGGCGGTTCAGGAGAAGGACTGAAGCAGGTATCAGAAGGAACTGTAGATATCGGTAACTCTGATGTGGCAGCAGAAGATAAACTGGATGAGACAGCAGCAAAAGAGCTTGTAGATCATCAGGTATGTGTTGTAACTATGGCACCGATCGTAAACAAAGATGTTGCAGAAGCAGGTGTTAAGAGTCTTACAAAAGAGCAGTTGATCTCCATCTTCACAGGAAAGACAACAAACTGGAAAGATGTTGGAGGACCGGATGAGGATATCGTTCTTGTAACACGTCCTGAGTCTTCAGGAACAAGAGCAACATTCCAGAAATATGCACTGGACGGAAACGAAGAAGCTTCTAACACATCCATGGAAACAGATGATTCCGGAGTTCTTCTTACAAATGTAAAGAGTACAAACGGAGCAATCGGTTATGTAGCACTTTCTTATCTGACAGGAGATGCAGGTGTTGAGACAGTAGCAATTGATGATGTTGAGCCAACACTTGAGAATACTTACAGCGGAAAATATCCTGTATGGACATTCGAGCATATGTACACAAAGGGTGAACCAAATGAAGTGACAAAAGCATTCCTTGATTATATTACAGGTGATGAATATGGCGCTCAGATGGAGAAACTTGGTTATGGTGTTGCATCTAAGATGACTGCAACAGAGCACTAATAGCATAAAGTGAAAAGCTATGAAATGTACTGTGTGTTCCGAGAAAATTCAGAACAGCAGTACATTTCACTGATAAAAGGTGAAAATATGAAGAAACAAAACATGTTTACAAAAGAGTATGCATGGAGAGGACTGATGACAGCGGGCGGTTTGCTTGTTATTGCCATCACAATCTGTATCGGAGCCTTTCTTATATATAAGGGATCCGGTACATTTACGATATTTGGTCATTCCATATTTGAATTCTTAGGATCGACAGACTGGAACCCGGAAGATAATGCACAGGGGGGTGGAACTGTCGGAGCATTGATCTTTATCGTGGGTTCTCTATGTACATGTGGTCTGGCACTTCTGATCGCGACTCCATTTGCAGTAGGTTCTGCAATCTTTATGATTGAGATCGCGCCGAAATTCGGAGAAAAGTTTTACAGACCAATCGTTGAAATTTTCGCAGGAATTCCATCAGTTGTTTATGGATGGGTTGGACTTACAGTCCTGATTCCGGCAATTAAGAAAGTATTTCATTTACAAGTTGGACATTCAGTTCTTGCGGCAGGGATTGTTTTGGCACTGATGATCTTCCCAACCATCAGTAATGTGGCAGCAGATTCCATTCATTCTGTGCCAAAAGATTACCGTATGGCAGCCTACGGACTGGGTTCTACAAGATGGCAGTCCATTTATAAAGTTGTCATTCCAGCAGCAGGTTCAGGAATTCTTTCAGGAATTATTCTCGGACTTGCGAGAGCATTCGGTGAGGCACTTGCGGTTGCAATGGTAATTGGACAGACAACAGCTCTTCCAAAGGGATTATTCTCCACAACAAAGAGTTTGACTACAGAAATCGCAGCACAGATGGGAAATGCAACGGAGGGTGGTGAGATGAAGACAGCACTCTGGACAATGGCATTGTTATTGTTCTTATTATCTCTGTTATTCATCCTGCTGATCCATTATTTTTCAAGACCGAAGAAAGACAAAGAGTAAGGGGGAGCAAATAGATGAATCGAGTACAACGTGCGCGTGGAATAAATCAAATAATGACCGGCGTGTTTTATCTGATCGCAGTGTTCTTCTTTACATTATTGATTGGATTTGCATCTTATGTAATTATCAAAGGATTTACAGGAGCAACACCGGAGATGTTTGCCTTTGCGAGAAAAGGAAGCATCGGAAACCAGTTGTTCAATACAATTTATCTAGTATTTATTTCGTTGTTATTCTCCATTCCGCTTGGAGTGACAGCCGGAATCTATCTGGCAATGTATGCGAAGAAAGGATTTCTTACAAAATTTCTAAGAATCTGTATTGAGACACTTTCTTCGCTTCCGTCCATTGTTGTTGGATTGTTTGGATATCTGGTATTTCTTGTGTTTTTCGGACTTGGAAAAAGTCTTCTCGCAGGAGCATTATCAGTTTCCATTCTGGCGATCCCAGTTATCACAACAACGACAGAGGACGCGATCAATGGTCTGCCGGGACATTACCTGCAGGCAAGTCTTGGACTTGGAGCAACAAGATGGCAGTCCATTTATCATGTGTTGATCCCGGCGTGTATCCCAAGAATCATGACAGGTGTCATCCTGGCAGCAGGAAGAGGATTTGGTGAGGCGGCAGCACTTCTGTATACAACAGGATCAGGAACAGATCTGCGCTGGAACAACTGGAATCTGACATCCCCAACCTGCCCGCTGAATATTTTCCGTCCGGCAGAGACATTGTCATTGCAGATCTGGGGACTTCAGATCAATGGACAGGATCCGAATCTTGCAAACCTGTCAGCAGCAATCCTGATGATTCTTGTTCTGCTGTTCAGCATTGGTGCAAATGCATTGAGCCGACACATTAATAAGAAGAATTCAGGAAACTAAAGACAGAAAATGAAAGAGGAAGCCAACTGATAATTTCTATGTCAATCATTTCGTTGACTGGCATGTGGAAAGGATAATTAATAAAAATGGAAGCAAAAAAAGCAAATGATTATAAATTTGATATCAGCCATCTGAATCTTCATTATGGAGACTTCCATGCACTCAAAGATGTGAATATGAAGATCGAGGCGAATAAGATCACTGCATTTATCGGACCTTCCGGATGTGGAAAATCTACATTTCTGAAGACACTGAACCGTATGAATGATCTGGTGGAAAATTGTAAGATTGATGGAAATGTTCTGCTCGACGGTAAGGACATTTTCAAGGAAATGGACGAGATCACACTGCGTCATCGTGTTGGAATGGTATTTCAGCAGCCAAATCCATTTCCAAAGAGTGTGTATGACAATGTGGCTTACGGACCGAGAATTGCCGGAATCAAGAAAAAATCTCAGCTGGATGAGATCGTTGAGCGAAGCCTTCGTCAGGCAGCGATTTGGGATGAACTCAAAGACCGTCTGAATAAAAGTGCGCTCGGACTTTCCGGTGGACAGCAGCAGAGACTTTGTATCGCAAGAACACTGGCAGTTGAGCCGGAAGTAATTCTGATGGATGAGCCGACATCCGCACTGGATCCAATCTCAACATCTAAGATTGAAGACCTTGCGATGGAACTGAAAAAAGATTATACTATCGTTATGGTAACGCATAATATGCAGCAGGCAGTCCGTGTATCGGATAACACAGCATTTTTCCTCTTAGGAGAAGTGATTGAGTATAATGACACTGAGAAATTGTTCTCCATTCCTGAAGATAAGAGAACAGAGGATTACATCACAGGGAGGTTTGGTTGATTTATGCGTAACAGATATGATATGCAGCTGCATCTTTTGGATACACAGCTTACACATATGGGTGAGTTGTGTGAAACAGCAATTGCAAAGGTAACTCAGGCATTAAAGGAAGGTAACACGGAACAGGCTAAGATTGTGATCAAAGAAGATGAAGAGATCGATCAGATTGAAAAAGATATCGAGAGACTTTGTCTGAAGCTTCTGCTCCAGCAGCAGCCGGTCGCAAGAGACCTCAGAAGAATCTCAGCAGCACTTAAGATGATCACAGATATGGAGCGAATCGGAGATCAGACTTCTGATATCGCAGAGATCATCATTTCATCCAAGTGGGAGAAGATGGATGAGAATCTTGACAAGCTGACAGCGATGGCAACAGGCGTAAGCAAAATGGTTCGCAACAGTGTAACAGCCTATGTTGAGAAAGATCTGGAGCTTGCACGTACAGTCATGAATGATGATGATGAGATTGATGATTATTTTGATGAGATCCGGGATCAGATCATCCAGCTGATCCGTGAGGGTGATGGTCGTGATGGAAGAAAACTCTTTGATTTTATCATGGTTACAAAGTATCTTGAGCGAATCGGAGACCATGCGACAAATATTGCCGAGTGGGTAGAATTTGCAATTACCGGAGTGCATAAGGATAGTGCTGTAATGCATTAGAAGGAGAAAGAAATATATGATTTTTTGTGTAGAAGATGACGATAACATTCGCGAACTTGTAATCTACACTCTGGAGACAACCGGACTGGAAGCCAGAGGATTCGCAGACGGGACAGCATTTATGGAGGCTTTGGCGTTTGACACGCCAGAGCTTGTTTTGCTTGATATTATGCTTCCAGGGGAAGATGGACTTGAGATTCTTAAGAAACTGAAAAATTCATCAAAGACAAAGGATATCCCTGTGATCATGGTGACAGCGAAGGGGTCAGAGTATGATAAGGTAGTGGGATTGGATTCCGGTGCGGATGATTATGTGACGAAACCATTTGGTATGATGGAGCTGATTTCCAGAATCAAAGCAGTGCTTCGCAGAAGTGGAAAGCAACAGGATAAGACGAAACTTTCTGTTGGAGGAATCAGCTTAGATACGAAGAAACATGAAGTAAAAGTAGATGGCGAGCAAGTTGTGCTGACATTGAAGGAATTTGAACTTCTTGAGAAATTGATGCGCAATCAGGGAATCGTGCTGACAAGAGACCAGCTACTGACAGAGATCTGGGGATATGATTTTGATGGAGAGACGAGAACGGTTGATGTTCATATCCGGACACTCCGCCAGAAGTTAGGTGAGCAGGGCAGTCTGGTCAAGACAGTTCGTGGTGTTGGATATCGGATCGGTGGAGAAGCGTAATACAAGTCTGGAGGATATGAGAAAGTGAGAAAACGAATTCAGAAAAGCATGATGTTTATACTGATTGCAATTTTAGTTCCGATATATCTGATCATGTCTGTTGTTGTGTATCAGCGGAACCTGAAGATCCTTGAGGGTGAGATCAAACAGGAAGCAGCGTATATCAAACGGGCAGTCGATCTGTCAGGAACAGAGTATCTTGCACAGCTGGATGATGTGGATCAGGGAACGCGAGTGACGCTGATCGCATCTACGGGAGATGTTCTGTATGATTCCAGAAATGATGGAAGTACGATGGAGAATCATAAGACCAGAGCCGAAGTACAGCAGGCTTTGAAGAATGGGACAGGCGAGAAGATCCGTATGTCAGATACCGTAAGCAAAGAATTGTATTATTATGCGGTTCTTCTGGATGATGGGAATGTTCTCCGTGTTTCAAAATCAATGGATAGTCTGATGTGGACTTCATTGAATATTTTGCCGGTGGTTATAGGGATTGGAATCATTGGACTTGTACTTGCCTGGTTTCTTGCAAAATGGCAGACAAACAGACTGATGGAACCTGTAATTCATCTGGATTTGGAAAACCCATTGGATAATGTTGTATATGAGGAGATGACCCCGCTTTTGGAAGCTATGGATAAGCAGAATAAAGAAAAAGAAGCTGTGGCCAATATGCGTAAAGAATTCTCTGCAAATGTATCCCATGAGCTGAAAACTCCGCTCACTTCGATTTCCGGATACGCAGAGATCATGATGAATGGACTCGTGCGTCCGGAGGATATTCCGAGATTTTCTGAGACAATTTATAAGGAGGCACGTCGGCTTTTGACATTGATTGAAGATATTATTAAAATATCAAAGCTAGATGACGAATCTGTTGAGCTTGAGAAAGAAGATGTAGATTTATTTGAACTGACGAGAGAAATTGTCAGTCGTCTTTCTCTTACAGCGGCTCAGCGGAATATTCATATGGAACTGACAGGAGAATCTGTGAAAATACATGGAATCCGTCAGATTCTGGATGAAATGATCTATAACATTACAGAAAATGCTGTAAAGTATAATAAAGAAAATGGAAATGTAACCATTTGGGTAGGAAATACACTGGAAGGACCGAAAGTCCGCGTGAGTGATACAGGCATCGGAATTCCAAAAGAACATCAGGATAGAATCTTTGAACGATTCTACAGAGTTGATAAGAGCCATTCGAAAGAACGGGGGGGAACAGGACTTGGACTGTCGATCGTGAAGCATGGAGCAATTCTGCATGGGGCGAAAGTTCAGGTGGATAGTGAGTACGGAAAAGGAACAAGAATGGAGATTATATTTCCTGAGAAATAAAATAGTGCTGTTTTACGCAGGAGAAGAGGAAGAAAACCTTCCTTTTCTTCTGCGTTTTTGCTTGAATCAAACAAGAGGTTGTGCTAGGATAGATATAACAAGTGGAAAATATCCCCTGCGGCTGATTTTACGTTACTGTTCACTCCCGTGTCAATCACTCCGCTGATTGACACGGAGGATGCGTGTTTTGACTTGAATGCATCTCGCCCCATCGCCAAAGGCGATTTAAAATGGCGAGATGCGTTGCTGGTCGCACATCGTGTGAGCAGTAACGATTTTACAGAAGACAGCAGGAGATCTGTTTTACACGAAAGAGAAAGGGGCTACGCGTATGCTGATAGAAGTTGATTTCAACAGTGATGAGGCGATTTACATTCAATTGTGTAACCAGATCATTCTTGGTATTGCTATGTCAGATATTCAGGAAGGGGATTCACTCCCATCTGTCAGGCAGCTTGCGGATACGGTTGGAGTGAATATGCATACTGTGAACAAAGCATATCATGTGTTGAAGCGGGAAGGATATATCAGTCTGGATAAACGCAGAGGTGCAGTGATCGCAGTTGATGTAGATAAATTTCAGCAGCTCGAAGCGATGAAAGAGCAGTTAAGGATCGTACTTGCGCGAGGGCGTTGCAAGAATATCTCACGGCAGGAGGTTCATGGGCTGGTAGATGAGATATTTGACGAGTATGAGCTGCACGAGAACCGGTAGCAGAGAAGTAGAAAGACATAAGGGAGATATATATGCAGATTTCATATACAAAGTCGGCGCAGCATGCGCTTAAGTATGCGGCTAGAGCTGCCAGAGAGATGAAGCATCCGTATATCGGAACAGAACATTTGCTTCTGGCATTGAGAGAAGAATATACAGGAGTGGCAGGACAGGTACTTGCGAACAGTGGAGTAGAGTCGGAGAAGATCCTGAAGCTGATGGATGAGCTGATCACTCCGGCAGAAGAACATCCGGCAGCGAAAGGAAAGAGATTAGAAGAGAGTCCGAGACTCCAGTATCTGTTAGAGAACAGCGCGAAAGAGTGTAAAAGACTCCGTACAACGGAAATCGGAACAGAACATCTCCTTCTTGCGATGATACGTGATGTGGATTGTGTGGCAGCAAAGATTCTGATCACATTGAATGTGAATCTTCAGAAATTATTCCAGAGCATTATGAATGCAGCAGGGATCGATCCGAAGATCTATCAGGAAGAACTTCAGGAGGATAATCGCGGAAGCGGTGCGATGATGGAGCAGTACTGTACAGATCTGACAGAACGTGCGGCAGAAGGAAAAATGGATCCGGTTGTGGGAAGAAACCAGGAAATTTATCGTCTGATGGAGATTTTAAGCCGAAGAACAAAGAACAACCCATGTCTGGTTGGAGAACCGGGGGTTGGTAAGACAGCAATTATTGAAGGTTTAGCACAGAGAATCGCATCCGGTGTGGTTCCGGAGAAGATGAAAGATAAGAAGATTTACAGTCTGGATCTTCCGGGACTGATCGCTGGTTCAAAGTACCGTGGTGAGTTTGAAGAGCGTATGAAAGGCCTGATCTCAGAAGTAGAGGCCTGTGGAAATGTGATTCTGTTCCTTGACGAGATACATACGATGATCGGTGCCGGAGGCGCAGAAGGAGCGATTGATGCATCCAGCATTCTGAAACCTTCACTGGCGAGAGGTGAGATGCAGCTGATCGGTGCAACTACGATTGCAGAATATCGGAAATACATTGAAAAGGATGCAGCGCTTGAACGGCGTTTTCAGCCTATCATCGTGGAAGAGCCTACAGAAGAGGAGGCTGTTGAAATCCTGAAGGGGCTGCGCCCATATTATGAAAAACATCATGATGTAGAGATTCTGGATGAGGCCCTTGAGGCGGCTGTAAAAATGTCCGTTCGTTATATCAATGACCGGTTTCTTCCGGATAAAGCCATTGACATTATTGATGAGGCAGCGTCGAAAGTACAACTGGCGGGATATCGTCCGTCTCCGAAAGCAGAAGCACTGGAAAGAGAGATCCACGATATTTTGAAACAAAAAGAACAGGCAGTCATAAATGCAGATCTTGAAGGTGCAAAAGCAGCACAGGCAAAGCAGAATGAGGCGGAAGCAGAATTGGAAAAGATCCGAAGAAAGGCGGAGCGGAAAAATCGGAAAAATCCACTTACAGTTGATGAAGAGGCAGTTGCCGGTATTGTGTCTGACTGGACAAAAATACCTGTACAGCGTCTGACAGAGGGGGAATCCCGTAGGCTTGCAAATTTGGAAAAGGTTCTGAAAAAACGTGTGATCGGACAGGATGAGGCAGTTTCTGCAGTTGCCCGTGCGGTAAAAAGGGGAAGAGTAGGATTAAAGGATCCCGCAAGGCCTATAGGTTCTTTCTTATTCCTGGGACCTACCGGAGTGGGAAAAACGGAGCTTTCCAAAGCGCTGGCGGAAGCTGTATTTGGAAGTGAGCAGGCAATGATCCGTGTAGATATGTCCGAATATATGGAAAAACATAGTGTTTCTAAAATGATCGGATCGCCGCCCGGATATGTAGGCTATGAAGAAGGTGGACAGCTCAGCGAAAAAGTGCGCAGAAATCCATACAGTGTCATTCTTTTTGACGAGATTGAAAAGGCGCATCCGGATGTGTTTAATATTCTTCTGCAGGTACTTGATGATGGTCATATTACAGATGCTCAAGGCAGAAAAGTGGATTTTAAGCAGACGATCATTATCATGACTTCCAATGCGGGCGCCCAGGCAATCGTAGAACCGAAGCAGCTTGGGTTTATTTCCCAGAAAGATGAGAAAAAGGATTATGAAAAAATGAAATCCGGCGTTATGGAAGAAGTGCGCCGTCTTTTCAAACCAGAATTCCTGAATCGAATTGACGAGATTATGGTATTCCACACCTTGAATAAGGAGGAAATCCGTAAGATTGTACTCCTGCTCCTGAAATCACTGGAAAAACGTTGTGAGGAACAGATGGATATTCATCTGAATGTGACGAATTCTGCAGTAGATTATATTGCAGAAGCCGGATTTGATGCTAAATACGGTGCAAGACCTCTTCGCCGGGCCATTCAGTCCAAGATAGAAGACCGGCTGGCAAATGAGCTCCTGGAGGGCAAGATCAAGCGGGGAGACATCGTGCAGGTACAGTATAGAAATAAAGAAATTCGTTTTATAGTGAAGTAAGATCCTGTTTGAAAAGTAACGTAATCTTCTAAAATTACTATAAATTTTATATAAGGTACTGGCAAAGAAAAAAGTTTTATTATATAATATGTACAACATCGGGGAACCGGTGAAAAGGATCTGGCGAGGAGAAATCCGCTGGAGAACATAACGAAAGAGTCTTAGGGAGGACAAGCATCATGGCAGTAGTAAAGGAACTGATCCGTACAGAGGAAAATGGTACCATCAGCTTTGGAGATTATGAGAAAAACCAGAAATCAAAGGTTTCAGACTATCCCCATCAGGGAGATATGTATAAAGTAAAAACATTCAAGGAGATCACCAAGCTGGAACGCAATGGTATGTTTGTTTATGAGTCCGTACCAGGTACCGCTGTATTTGATCTTGCACAGGACGGAAATCAGATGAGTTTTCGTGTAGAAGGACCGGAGGATGCACAGATCACGGTTGAACTTGAGGCAGAAGCTCAGTATGAAGTATATCTTGACGGAGCAAGCACAGGCAAAATGGAGACCAACCTTGGCGGAAAGCTTTCTTTCAGCGTAGAGCTTGGAAATGGCTCAGCTGTTGATGTAAAAATTGTAAAATGCTAAAAAACAAAAAAATGGTATATTTTTGCCAGGAGTGCGGTTACGAATCCTCGAAATGGATGGGACAGTGCCCTGGCTGTAAGGCCTGGAATTCTTTTGCGGAAGAACCTGTATCCACAGGGAAAAAGGCATCAGGAGGCGGTAAGTCCGTTTCCAGGCAGCAGTCTGAACCGGTGATTCTGAAGGAGATCAGTCTGAAAGAGGATGAACGTCAGACAACGAAAATAGGGGAACTTGACAGAGTACTCGGGGGCGGCATTGTCCCCGGGTCTTTGGTTCTTGTGGGAGGAGATCCGGGTATTGGAAAATCCACCCTTCTTTTACAGGTTTGCAGAAATCTGGCGATGTCGGGTAATTCTGTATTATATATATCAGGTGAAGAATCTTTGCGGCAGATTAAATTACGTGCTGAACGTATTGGGGAGTTCAATGAGAATCTCCAGTTACTATGTGAGACAAATCTGGAAACAATCAGAGAGGTGATTGAAAGAAAAAAACCAGATATGGTCGTGATTGATTCAATCCAGACGATGTTCCATGAAGATATC
>ERZ825159.2073-NODE-2073-length-17259-cov-5.815450_pt1 | contig 17259 bp, 16 predicted proteins | sample MGYA00519932_ERZ825159 | MGnify/ENA primary metagenome ERZ825159 (study PRJEB31778, sample SAMEA3449191) | human gut metagenome | biome: human gut; feature: human-associated habitat; material: faeces | place: United Kingdom | collected 2010/2012 ...
GTTGCCGTGAACGAGGAGGATGTGTGCATGGGCTATGCCTTCTGTCAGCTGAAGAAGCAGCCTTTTTCCACCAATATGGTGCCCTTCAAGTCGCTGTTCATTGATGACCTTTGCGTTGACAAGCAGGCGCGCGGGCAACACATCGGGGAAAGCCTGTTTGAATATGTAAAGCAGCAAGCAAAAGCGCTGGGCTGCTATGAGGTAACCCTGAACGTCTGGGCGGGGAACACTTCGGCAGAACACTTTTATGAAAAAATGGGCATGAAAACCAAGGAACGGCAGATGGAGTATATTCTGTAACTCAGGCGAAAGCGCTGTCTCTTTAGGCGCGATAAAGCGCAGTTTACGGAGGACTGGAGCGTATATAAAATAGGTATATTCCAATTTTGGTTTTGTTCACAATGGCAATTTTATGCAATATAAATTATAGGATCGCATGACAGATAAACCATTTCATATCCCCGGCGGGCAGCCACAAAACGGCTGCCCGCTTTTTGTCGCAATATAAAGCCACCCGCATTGTGGTCAAAACCAAATGAGGCCAGCCCACAAACAAAGAGAAACAGAGCGTTCCCGATGGGGAACGCCCTGTTGTACATATCGCTGTTATCTGTGGCTTTAATCGCAAGTTTTACAAGCAGAGCAATTCTCAACGACCTGTTTGCGATATGCAATTCACGGTTGTTGCCAACGAATCAAATCGTGAATTACGCTGGCAGGGTGCGTCCTATTCAGGGACGCACCCTGTTTTTGTTTTGTATTTGATCTTCTAATCCATGGTTCAGACTGTATTCGCTCAAACACCCTCTAGAATGGTATGCCGGAAGCAGATGCCTCAAAGCTGCCGACATCTCCGATTTTTCAAAAAGACTTGACATTCCCGGGTAGTTCTATATAATTATCAATGTTAATTACCTTCGATAATCGTTTGGAGAGGAATTTCATTATGACCATCGAACTGATCAAGCAGCTGCTGGATGCCTGCTATCTGGCAAAGCGGGCACGGGAGATGCTGCCTGCCCTGCCGGAGGGTGTGACATCCTCCTATATCCAGTGTCTGGATGTTATTCAGAAATTGCAGACCCGTGGCATCTGGCCGAAGATCTCTGATCTCAGCGATGCGCTGAATCTGCCCCGCCCCGGTGTGACCCGTACCGTAAAAGAGATGGAGCACAAAGGGTATCTGAGAAAACAGGTGTCCGCTGAAGATGGCCGCGTGACCTATCTGTTCCTCACCGAGAGCGGGCAAGCGCTTTCCCAGAAGTACAATACGGACTACTTCTCGCAACTGCTCCCGTATCTGGACGGCATTTCCGAGGAGGATGCAGCGTGCACCATCCAAACGCTGGAAAAATTCTATGCTATTATGTGCGAAAGGAAAGATTCTCTTGAAAAACGATAAGACCGATTTTACCCAAGGCCGCATTTTGCCAAAGCTCGCCTTTTTCATGCTGCCCATTCTGGGTGCGCTGGTGCTGCAGGCCGCTTACGGCGCAGTAGATCTTCTGGTAGTGGGGCGCTTTGGCTCCACTTCAGGCTTGTCTGCGGTTTCCACCGGTAGTCAGGTACTCAACCTCGTCACCTTTGTTGTCACCCAGCTTGCCATGGGTGTCACAGTGCTCATTGCCCGCTATCTGGGCGAAAAACGACCGCAGTACATCGGGCAAGTCATTGGCGGGGCAGCTGTTGTGTTCACCCTTCTGGCAGCTGCACTGTTCGTGGTGCTGGTGTTTTTTGCACGGCTTATTTCCAGTCTGATGCAGGCTCCTGCCGAAGCCCTGGACCTGACCGCCAGCTATGTGCGCATTTGCGGCAGCGGCATCTTCTTTATTGTAGCCTATAATATGCTCTCGGCTCTTTTCCGCGGTCTGGGCGACAGCCGCTCTCCGCTGATCTTTGTGCTGGTGGCGTGCATTGTGAATGTTATTGGCGATCTGGTGCTGGTGGCTGGTTTTCATCTGGATGCTGCCGGTGCCGCCATTGCTACGGTAGCAGCACAAGCCGTCAGCGTAATCTGTGCAATCGCAATGCTGCTGAAGAAGGAGCTGCCCTTCAAAATCCATCGCTCTGATTTCAAGCCGAACCCCCAGTGCAAAAAATTTCTGGGCATCGGTCTGCCGCTGGCTTTGCAGGAGTTTTTGACCCAGCTTTCCTTTCTGGCGCTCTGCGCCTTCGTCAACCGGTTGGGGCTGGAGGCATCTTCCGGCTACGGTGTGGCGTGCAAGATCGTTAATTTTGCCATGCTGATCCCCAGTTCTCTGATGCAGTCCATGGCATCCTTTGTGTCCCAGAACGTGGGTGCTGGCAATAAAAAACGCGCCGAGCAGTCCATGCTCACCGGCATTGGCATCGGTCTGGTGTTCGGCTGCGTCGTATTTGCACTGGTGTGGTGCAAGGGTGACGTTCTCTCCGGTCTGTTTACGGCAGATGCCGCGGTTATTGCCAACGGCTACGCCTACCTCAAGGGCTTTGCGCCCGAGACCATCGCCACTGCCATCCTGTTCAGCATGGTAGGTTACTTCAATGGCAACGACAAAACCCTCTGGGTCATGGTACAGGGGCTGGTGCAGACTCTGCTGGTGCGTCTCCCCATGGCGTATATTATGAGTATCCAGCCCAACGCCAGCCTGACGATGATCGGTCTGTCCGCACCCACCTCCACCGCAGTGGGCATCTTATTAAACATCTGCTTTTTCCTCTGGCTTAAACGATACGAAAATCAAACGTCTGCATAAGTTTTGAAGGCTGGAGGCCTGCCGATGGTTGTTACCACCTATAAACATGATACGGTCGTGCTTGAAATTTCAAATTCAATCATGAGTCGATAATAGCAAACAAGCCCACAGGATAGACCGCATAAAAATACGGCAGACCTGTGGGCTTGTTCCTTATATCGAGTTAATCTCTAAACGATAAATCCTCTGATCCATGACCTCCGACCACATTCTTCAAATATTCCTCCGGGTTACCATTCAGAATCAAATCCGCGTAGCTCAGCGGATCATTGTAGATGAGGTAATCCAACTCCGACCTCTGCGCCATGGTCACATCCAACGCATCCTCGACCCCGGTGCAGTCGATGGAAATTTTTCTTCCATCCCGGAGCAGCAGCTCCACGCAGCCGGTGTCCATGTTGAATTTGCAGGTTCTTTCATCGTACTTCATACTCGTGTCCTTTCTACCTTACGGCACTCTTACCGTGGTCTGTCGTGCTTTTTTTGTGATAAGGTCTAGGACGTTTTTCGATGGAAGCAAGGGATTCGTTCTGTTTTCCGAAGAATACAAAAAATCCGAACGTATTTCTTTTCGAAAGTGCGTTCGGATTTGTTTTTTTATTTGAATAAGTAGTGTTGATTAACCTATCAGATTGTTAACGTGATTAGACATGTATTAGGCAAAATGTGTTATTTAAAATTAGTTTTTCTTCTGCTATGTGGAAGACCTCACATTTGCCAAGAATGTCATATGCATCATAGATTCGATCTTTTAGTTCTTTTTGATCTCCTTTATCTGCAATGACCGAATGATTTAGACATGGTGTTACAGTTCCATTAGGATATACACGCACAGCACATACGCGTTCAAAACATTCAGGGATTACTTTACACCGACAGCAAATATCCCATTTGACAAGCGAAGAAAGTGTTGGATGCTTAATGCTAATTTTACAGGTATCGTTGATTTCGATGGTTAATGATGGCGTAGGACCATAATGGATTGTTGGTTCGCCTAATTTAGAGAAGAAAGTTAATATGAATTTTTGAATGAGCAAATCCTCTGTATTATATTCCTTTAATTCAAACATAATATCCAAAGAAATTGAGTTGGATACGCAAAGAGAAATAATATCTTTGATTTCTTGATAATTATCTTTGGTTATGACAATATTAAACTTTTTCTTTATAGCTGGAACAGCCTGTAAACTCTTTATTGCCTTTTCAGGAAGGACATTTTGATATTTTCTCCACAAATTTTGGGAAAACGATGAAACAGATAAATTAACCGCATATAAAGGGATCTGTAACGATTCAGCAGTTTGTTCTAAGTTGTAGCCATTTGTTGTTAAACTGATATGACCGCTGTATCTTTTTTGCAATTCGGAGATTATATCTGGCAAATCTGCTCTTAATGTGGGCTCACCACCAGTTAATGTGATATTTGGGAGAGCTAATTCTTCAGCAGTATTGGCACAAGTACATATATCTTGCCAAACCATGTCAGAGTTGCCTTGATAGCCTTCTTTATGACAAAATGGACAAAGTCCATTACATCGATTAGTCAGAATCAACCGTAACGGGGGGACAAAGTTTGATTTCATTATATTCCTCATTTGTTGGATAACCTACGTTTCGATCATACATTGTCATTTGTGTTGAAGCAGCAATTAGTTTATAAACATCGCTTTTAACGCGGAGAGGAATAGAAATTTGATCGCTACTGATGGCAGTTCTTATTGCGTTATCATTGATCCAAATCTTTTTTGCTTCAAAAACTTTTTTGATAAGATCTGCTTTATCGTCTTTTCTTAGTAATCTGTATATGATGTACCAATCCTCTAAATAGGTACATGGAATTTTGAACCCGTTACAATTTATATACTCTAAATTGTTGGGATTAATGTTATACTCGAAAGTGTGTTGATTTGGCTTTACGATGAAACATGCAATGAAATCGACATCAGTATCATGAAACTTTATTCTATAGCGGTATTTCTCAGGAAGTGGTAGGTCATTAGGCAGTTCTTGATATTCTTTGAAAATAATCCTCAACTTCGACATATCACTTGGCTGTACCCACAAATCAAGATCGTGAGGATTTTCATACAAATGATGGAGAGAAAGCAAACAAGAACCACCAACACCCCAAATAATATTTTGATGATTTAGCACTTTACTAAGTGATTCTAGTGAAGAAAAGTTAATCATGACCAGCGCCCCATTTTTTTAATACAGATCCGATAAAGGCTACAACAATAGAAAAAATAACACCAATAAGAGTGTAAAGGAAAGAAGATATGATATTAATTGCAATGCTATGTCTGTCTGCAGAAGAATTAAACCATAAAGAAACAATCATATTTGATATAGCGGAAACTTTTTCATTTACACCAAAAAGAAAAAACAATATCAGAAATACAATGGAAGATGCTATGCACATTAGATAAAGGCGTTGTTTGAGTATCAGTATGTGAGAGCATCCATGAGAGATTGGAAAACCTGTTAATACCTTTTCGACTTTGGTTGCTGTTGTGTCAGATCGTAGTAACAATAAGGAAAAATCTTCGCCAACACGTCGTATCCAACTGAAAATGGTAGATAAAACCATTGCGTACGTAAATGTACAAACAGAAGTCTTATCGTACCCTTCGATTTTCCAATTGTCGATATTGGAGTGAAGTAGCCAATTAATTTGATTGATAACTTTTGGGTTAAATGGCGAAAGACCCAATTCAAAGAGCTGGGGCAAGAGGGTTGCGCTATAAGAATAATAATTTTTTTGTTTCCTATATTTAGCACCTGCTTCACAAACAATTTGTTCATCCGCCCACTTGGTAGGTATGCGAGGCATTTTAGATATAATGAAGGATAGTGCTCTTTTTAAGATGGATTTATAAAATGATTTGCATTCGTCTGCTATTCTTTCATCAGTTAAATTAATTTGGTTCAAAGCCAATAGGGCCCAAGTTGTTGCTGCGCAATTAGGTGTTTGATTAAATGTCCAATATACTTTTCTTTTCCGTACCACACAATTAGATTGCAGATATTTGAAACCGGCTTGTATTGAAGAACAGATGGTGCGGAACTCATCTGGTGTAAAGGAAAAGAAAGCTCTATTGTTGGGCTCAATTGCTAGGGCAAGAGCCCTAAGCGCTAGTGCGGTCATGATAGCATTGACATTACAGTTTTCGCTTGATTGATACGCCCAACCGTGAGTAGAAGGATCGTGCTGGGCGGCCAACCACAAAATAGATGATTTATACATGTTTGCTTTGGCTTTTCCGTTGCCCAGCGGGTCCAAAAGTGCAATAATTGCCATGCTGGTAGACCATACAGATACACCCTCGCCTAAAGACCATCCGTTTACATCTTCAGGTTTCTTTTGGCCATTGGGTTGCTGAGCGTCTAAAGGAACATTGGAATCACGCAAAAAAAGAAGTGCGTTTTGCATTTTGTCCAAAACTTCAATGGGGAGAAGATTTTCATGTGATAACCAAATGATAGTACTTGCAAGGGGAGAAGCGCGATATCGTTCTTTAGTGTTAATGAGATAAGGAACAGTCCCATCGTTAGCGATAGAGTTAATTAAAGGAGAAAACCAAGATGATAAATCTGTATCGGTCACAAGGGAAAGATTTATAAACTGGTCAGCATTATTGATGTGATTAAGCCAAATATCTTTAAGGTCTTGTTCCATAATATGACATCCTACGAGTAATCATATACTTGTTTTTAAAAGTTGATAAAATGATACGTCGAAATTTTATGCTGGCTTCTTACAAATATAAATAGGAATCAATTACTTTTCTACTATAATATAGCACATATTTCTGCTTTTTTCTATAGTTGAGTAAAAAATTGGTCTAGCTATATACGACGGTGGCAAATCTATAGATATTCCTGAATAAACCCTTCAAATTCCAACCACTCTATCTCCCCCAACTGGTACTTACTCAACGCCATCTGTGCCTGTTTTCGCCAGGCGTTGTACTCGTCCCGCATTTTCTGATGATCTGGGGCTCGGGAGCAGCGCATCTGGTAGCGGTTGCGCATCTTGTTGTAGAGTTCCTTGGCTTTGTTGGCCTTCAGTTCCTCGGCATAGGCCAGCTTGGCGGCAATGTCCTTACAGGTGGCGCCGGTTTCCGGGTCCAGCATTCGCTCACAATACTTGGCGCGGCTGGAGAAGGGAACAAACAGCCGGTGGCAGCTTTCACAGACGGCAACCGGCAGATCCTGGGCACACATCTGTATAAATTCCAAAAAGAGTAACGCGGGCAGCGTATCGCTCGCGTAGAACGTGGCGGCAGAAATGCCGCCTTTTTTGTTGTCTGCAGGCCGTTTGTAACGGGTCTGGATATGGATGTCGTCCTCCAGCTTGTGGTATTTCTGGTAGGTCGGATCGCCATTTTCGGCCAGTTCTACCAGCAGCTCCGAAGGTCGCTGGCTATGCTCCGTTCTGGGGCGGCCGTCCTCGTCTACCAGTGTAACCTCGATCAGATGGCGCAGATCTGTTTTGCCGTCAACCAACTGCTGCAGCAAGGTTACAAAGGATTCCAATACCGACAGCGCCGTCCGGCACAGGGAGGCGTCCCCGGTTTCACGTTGGATAAATACCTTCATCTGGTCGGTGTACTCCGGAAAGTTCCGGCAGAACCCTTCCATGATGTCACTGGTCAAGGTCAATTCGCCGAGGTGGGACATTCTGGCGCGCAATTCATCAAATGTATACGAACTGTCATTTTTTTTAGTCTGTATAAATCGCCACAGGCTATGTTGGGTAGCTTTCAGTTCCCGCTCATTGCGACGGAAGTTGGCAAGCGTGTAGCCTTCCACCAGATCAAACAGAGCAGGGGAAACCTGCCGCACAGCGGTGGAAAAATCATGGTAAAAGGAAGCCACATGGTAATACACACAGGTGTCGGGGGCTGCCAAACTCTGCTGCATGGTCTGATCTTCCGAGAATTCTACACCCCGGAATTTTTCCAGCAATGTGCGGCCCCGTTCCAGATAGGGGGCGGTATCCAGGTCCAGGACGCCGAACACCAGGGAGCCCAGCGGATACGTATGTTGGGGCGTGTCGTATCCTTGGACATATTCGGTGCGGCCTTCAAAGAAAAGGTACGTCTGGTAGTTCAAAATTCGTCACCATCCTGTGTTGGAGCATAGTTGGCGGAAAATGGCTCTGTGTTTTGCCGTGTTTCGGCTACAGTTTAGAGAAACGTGTGAATCATCCAACATGAAAACAGTCTAACACATCTTGAAACTGACTGCAAGCCGTTATATGCTGTATGTGTCGGAAAAATCTATAATGGAATAATCAAACATCTTTTAAGGACAAAACCAACCGGAAAAGAGGGATGCCAGAAGCCAAAGTCCGTCACCAACCCATAACCCAAGGAGGTGCCATCTGAACCATGAACTCGTTCCCGCAGAGGAAAACCTGAACCGTATCGATGGGTTCCTGATGATCCCGTCCAGCCTTCTGTCGGAAGAACCTTACCGGGAACTTCCCGGCGAAAGCAAGCTGCTGTACGGCCATTTGTTGGGGCTGCTGCGGTTGTCGGCCCAGGATACCACCGGGCACTGGAAAGCCAACGGCAGGCCCTGTGTGAGCCTTTCACGGGCCAGTGCCGGACGGCTTCTGCACTGCCAGCGGGAGAAGGCTGCCGGATTGTTTGCCGCTCTGGAACGCTGTGGTTTGCTGGAGCCGGTGCCGGGACAGCCAAACGGAAAGGCCCGGCGGTATTACCTCAACCTGCCCCGGCCCAAGGAACCTAACGAGCTGTAACCACCCGTCGGAATTTCCGCTCCGACCTGTCAGAAAAATGGACAGGCAGCTGACGGATTTGCCGACACCGACCCGTCGGAAAAACCGACACGATAAAGATAGAAGGATATATCTAACTAAAAGAGAGATAGAGAAAGAATTCCACACCCCGCGTTTTGCAAAAGGTGAGCAAAGGCTATGGTGAGTGGCTTCCAGAGGTAACCACAGACGTAGTAACCGCTACGACGGCGGCTCAACCGGGAAAAAATGGCACACCGATTTTGGTTGGCAGCCGTATCCCAATCCCTCCCGCCGCAGCGGGCCCACTGGCACTTTGCCGGCAGCGCCGGAAAGTGTCATAGTGGGTCAGATGCTTTCCAAAGCATCTGCGTACCCCATCCGCAGCAGAACCGTACCCAAGAAAGGAGTCGCCTATCAGCAAAATCCATCGGACCGTGGTGCGCAATGAGCGCTACCGTAAAAATGCCATCTCGGTGCGGGAGCGGCACAACGAACGCAAGAACGAAGTGTACTCCAACCCGGATGTGCTGCTGGCATACAGCCGCAACAATGTGACCTTCAAAACCTGCGAGGCAGCTACTTATGCCCAGCAATTTGACCGGATGGTGGAAGAAGGTGTCGTTTCCACCCGAGGTCTGAAACCGGATGCCTACGTCTTTGATGAGCTGGTGTTTGATGTGAACACCGACTATTTCGAGACCCACGGCGGCTATGAGTACGCCAAGCAATTCTACGCCGAGGTGTACGAGCTGGCCAAGGGGATCGCAGGCGGGGAACAGTACATCATCTCGGCAGTCATGCACGCCGACGAGCGCAACCGGGAAGCCAGTGACCGGCTGAGAAGGGATGTGTTCCACTATCACCTCCATGTTGTCTACCTGCCGGTGGTGGAAAAGCAGATCCGCTGGTCCAAACGGTGCAAGGACCCGGCGCTGCGGGGTACCGTGCGGGAGACGATCATGCAGGTGAGCCACAGCAAAAAGTGGCCGATGGTCCCCATGACCGACGAACAGGGACAGCCTGTGCTGAAAAAGAACGGCAAGCCCCGGTTGGTAAGTTCTTACAGCCTGCTGCAGACGCAATTCTTCGAGCATATGCGGCAGGCGGGGTTTACCGACTTTGAGCGTGGTGTACAGGGCAGCGATGTCGAACACCTGAACGTACTGGAATATAAGGTCCAGAAGGACCGCCAGACAGTGGCAGAACTGTTTGACCAGACCAAACATCTGCAAGGCCAGCGGAAGGAGCTTATCTCCCAGGTGAAGAACATTTCCGGGTCGATCCGCGATGTGGCGGACATCGAGCAGCGGGCCAAAACCAAAGGCGTGCTGGAAAAGCGGGTGGAGCTACCGGTGCAAGATTTTCAGACGCTGTGTGAGATGGTAAAAGCCAGCGGCAAACTGCAGGCAGAAAACCGCAGTCTGCAGATGCAGCTACAGCAAAGCACGATGAGGGAACAGGAAGTGCGTCAGCGCCTCCACCGCTGCGAGGAACAGCTGGATGCGGTGCTCAACGAGACACGGCCTTACCGGGAAGCTATGCGGGTGGCACCAGAGCAGGTGCAGGCGTTTGTGCTGGGCATCTGCCGCCGCCAACAGGAAGAAAAGCGGCTGAACCGTCAGCAGCGCCGCCAGAGGGCCAAGGGGCAGGATCGATGACAGAACACATCATAAGGCAGCAGGGGGCAGCCCTGCAGAAAGGAGCCGCTACGGAAGATCGGCAGGAGAAAAAAATAGCACAGGCAGCGGTGTCCGCCAAGCACCGGGAGGACGGTGTGCCCCAGCAGGAGCTGGAACGGTTTGCCCGGTTCCTGCTGCCAAAGATCCAGGCGTTTTACCAGTCGGAAGAGGGACAACGGCTGTTTGATGAGTGGAAAAACAGGAAAAACGCGGAAGAAAAAATGAGAAAGAGCAAGGAATCATAAAAATTTCCTGAAAGTTGGCGTGGTGCCGGAAACGAAAAAGCTAAAGAAAGGGTGAAGTTTGTGGGTCACAAGAGCCATCTGGCTCTTGTGGCATTTTTCTTGGAGATGCTTCTTTTGCCCCAAATACCTTGCATTGCAAAAATTTCCATTCCCAAATCGTTTTCTAAATAAATGGGCTTATATGAATGAAAGGGAGACGAAGAGCATGGAAGGATACGGAGAAGCGGTTTTTGCGACGGAATATCTTTGCAAGGAATACCGACATACGGTGGCGTTGCGGGATGTGAGCATCACAATCCCGCGCGGGCAGATCTACGGTCTGATCGGAGAAAACGGCGCGGGGAAAACCACCCTGCTGCGAATTTTATGCGGTCTGACTCGCCCCACACGGGGCAGACTGCTACTATTTGGTGCGGCAGACGCTGCCCGACAGTCAGAAATGCGGCGTCGGATGGGGTGCCTTGTGGACGGCCCTGCCTTGTACGCGGATCTGACCGCATGGCAAAACCTGAAAGTGCAGTGCCTGCAGCAAGGGTTAAATGAGGCGGATATTGCTCCCACCCTGCAACTGGTGGGTCTGAAAGACACTGGCAGCAAACCTGCCGGAAAATTCTCGCTGGGGATGCGCCAACGGCTGGGGCTGGCGGTTGCTCTCTTGGGGAAACCGGAATTTCTGGTACTGGACGAACCGCTCAATGGACTGGACCCGATGGGGATACAGGAACTGCGACATCTTCTGGAAAAACTGAACCGGGAACAGGGGATGACGATTCTGCTGTCCAGTCATATCCTCAGCGAGTTGCACCAGCTTGCGACAAGCTACGGTATTTTACATAATGGGCAGCTGCTGGAACAACTGACGGCAGAAGAACTGGACGCCCGCTGCAGCAAGTATCTGTTAGTCCGTACGGACAATGACCGACGGGCGGTAGACATCCTCCGCAAGATGTTTCCGGAAGCTATCTGTCAGGCAACAGTGGAGGGGCTGCGCTTGTCCCCGGTAGGAAACGAGGCAGCAGCGACAGCTTCCGGTGTGCTAATGGAGAATGGCTTGCATGTGCAGGAACTGGCAGTGCGCAGCGAAGGGCTGGAGGCATATTTCACGGCCTTGGTGGGAGGTGACAGCCATGCCGATGCAGGCTAAAGCGGAAGGAGTCAAACTGTTCCATGCAAAAGCACAGCTATGGGCTTTGCTGGGGTTTGTTCTGGTGCTGCTGTGGTTTGCCAACAGTGGGACCATGTATTTTATGGTGGCGGGTGATCTTCTGAACCCGCTTGACTCCATCGGATTTTTCAAGGATGTGGCGATGGGAAGTGGGCGGTCCGGCTTGCAGCTGGTGCGCAGCTCTCAGAGCCTGACAGTGTTCAGCTGGCTGATCCCCGTCAATCTGTGTGTGGCGCAATTCGCGTCGGAGCGCCGGGCACGCACCGATGAATTGTTCGTCAGTCATGGAGGACGGTTGTCCACTCTATACAGCGCCAAATTCGGGGTGGTCTGCGGTTTCTGCCTGCTTTTGCAGCTGGCCTTTTACGGAATCTGCTTTATCATCACAGCCATCCAGATGGGAATTGCGCCCGCGCTCGGAACAGTTCTGTTGTTCTGCGCAGTATCGGTGGGAAATCTTCTGGTGCTGGGGGCTTTCCTGGCATTGGCGTCGGTCCTTACACTCTGGCTGAAAAACCATGCTGCCGCGGCACTGGTGACCAGTATTCTGCCGTTGGCAGGAGTGCTGCTTTATCAGGTACAGTATGAAGATTTTTCTACTCAGCCTTTTCTGATACAACTGGCGGCTAAGGCTATGCCCACCTATTACTGGTCCCGGCTGTGTGCTTTGAACATCACGCCGCAGTTTTGTGTCGAATTTGTAGCTTGGGTGATTGTGGCCCTTGCTGTGGCGGCAGGGCTGGGATGGATGGCACTTCACCGTCCGGATGCCGGAAAGCAGCGCAGTGCCAGAAAGGCGCACGCAGTCCTGCGGCGTAGGGAAAAATCTGCCGCTCGACAGGGAATGCACCGGGCCAGCACTTTCTCCGCAGCTTTGTATGCCCTTCGCTGCACTCGCCTGCCAGGAATGCTGGCTCTGTTCAGTCTGCTGTGCATGGCGTTTGCTCTGGGAGTCAGTGAATCCCGCATTGTGGACGCTACTTGGGCAGACGGCAGGCGGGTAGGCATTTTTCCCGGCGGTTCGTTGCCAGTGGGAAGCGCGGCGGATGCTGCTCTCGGCACGGTGCTGTCAGTGGGCATCCTTGCGTGGATTGCAGTCATTCTCGTGGTGGTGATGGCATTCCACCAGAACAAAACAGCGGGCGCTGCCCGGTTGGCGGTCGCCCATGGCGTAAGCCGGGTCCGATATATGGTTGGAAGTTTTGCGGCGGAAACGATTATGCTCCAAGGGTGGTACATGGTGTTGTATTTCCTGCTGTCGGTTGTCACGGGAGCCCTCTCCCAGCCGGGACGCACGGCGTTTTTCTGGATGCAGAGCGCCTGGATTTTGCAGGCAAGCTATGCGGCGGTTTGGCTGGTATGCCGACTTTGCAGCAGTGAATTGGCGGGGGCTACTTTCTGCTTTGTGGTGACTCTGGCTGGAGTCATTGTGAGCGTTTCTGCCCCGGATCCGGCGGCAGTTTCTCCCTTGTCCGCGCTATTGTTTTATGCAACACCTATGCCCTATTGGCTGGCTCTGGGCGGGGGGTATTCGATTCCTTGGCAGGCTGTTGGTTATGGCGCAGGTGTTACCGCCTTGTGCTTGGCGGCAGCGCTGGCTATCACGACAGTGAGAGATGTGGAGTAAAAGTAGCTTCTGTGTATAGCGGAACAAAATACTTGCGAAAGACCTCTAATTCGATTATACTTGAATTAACGAATTTTGCAGGAGGTCTTTCCATGGATGTATCCGTAGGCACCCGGCTGCGCGTGCTGCGCAAGGACGCGGGACTGACCCAGGCCCAGCTGGCGGCGCTGGCAGGAACCAACCAGGCTGCCATCAACCGGTACGAGACTGACCGGGCGGCGGCGCCCTACCGTATCCTGGTCTGGTATGCCACTTATTTTAATGTATCGCTGGACTATATCTTCGGCCTGTGTGAGGACCCCCGCGGGCAGTATGTCTGCGTCACGCCGGAGGAGGCACAGGAAGTGGTGCAACGCAAACCGGATTGGAGCGAGTTCGTGGAAGCCTGCTTCACGCCGGGCAGCGAGCTGAACCGCCGCCTGAAACAGATGATCCTCAATATGGGAGAAGAGGAAAAGCACAAGTAAGGAGGTGCACGCCATGAATGCCGTGATCTATGCCCGTTACAGCAGCGACAACCAGCGGGAGGAATCCATCGAGGGCCAGCTGCGGGAATGCAAGGAATATGCCGACCAGAACGGCATCACCGTGGTGCGGACCTACATCGACCGGGCACTGTCCGCCAAGACCGACAGCCGCCCGCAGTTCCAGCAGATGATCCACGACAGCGCCACCCACACCTTTGAGGCGGTGCTGGTGTGGAAGCTGGACCGCTTTTCCCGCAACCGGTACGACTCGGCTCACTATAAACGCATCCTCAAAAATAACCGTGTCCATGTGGTGTCGGTGACAGAACCCATCTCCAACACGCCGGAAGGCATCATGCTGGAGAGTCTGCTGGAAGGCATGGCCGAGTACTATTCGGCGGAGCTGGCCGAGAAGGTCAGCCGCGGTCACAAGGAAAATGCCTTAAAGGCAAAGTTCAACGGCGGTCCGGTGCCGCTGGGCTATCGCATTGACAGCGAGCATCACTACCAGATCGATCCGAATACCGCGCCGGTGGTGCAGGAAGCCTTCCATCGGTACGCGGCGGGGGAGAGCATCCGCAGCATCATCGAATCGCTGAACGCACGCGGCATCCGCAACAGCCGGGGCAACCCGTTCACCAAGAACAGCTTCCAGACGCTGCTCAAGAACCGCCGGTATCTGGGCGAATACCGCTACAAGGATACCGTCATCCCGGACGCCATCCCGGCTATCATCGACCCGGATTGCTTCGATGCAGTGCAGCGCCGGTGCGAGATTCACCGTCAGGCACCGGCCCACAACAAGGCAGATATCCATTACCTGCTGACCACCAAGCTGTTCTGCGGCAAGTGCGGCACCATGATGGCAGGGGAGAGCGGCAGGAGCCACACGGGCACGGTCCACTGTTATTATAAATGTGGTACCCGAAAACGCAGCGGCAAGGAGGCTTGCAGCCTGAAGCCGGTGCGCAAGGAGCCGCTGGAACAGTTTGTGGTGCAGACGGCACTGGAAAAGGTGCTGAATGACCGGGTCATCGACTTGCTGGCGGACAAGCTGCTGGAATACCAGAGCAAGGAAAACACCCGTCTGCCGGTCTTGCAGGCCGAGCTGAAAGAGGTCAAGCGCCGCATCGACAATCTGGTGACGGCCATCGAGCAGGGCATCCTGACGCCCTCCACCAAGGCGCGGATGGAGGAGCTGGAACAGCAGCGGGAAGCGCTGGAAACCAGCATTCTGCAGGAGCAGATCGAGAAGCCGCCCATCACACGGGAGCAGATTCTGTTCTGGTTCGATCAGTTCCGCCACGGCGACCCGGCGGATATCGTCTTTCAGGAAAAGGTCATCGACTGTTTTGTGAACTCGATCTATCTGTTCGATGACCGTATCGTGGTGAATTTCAACTATCAGGAGGGCGGCCGCCCGGTATCTTTAGAAGAAGTACTTGGTTCGTTTTTGGATGGGAATGGTGCACCAAAAATAGCCTTACGGAAACGTAAGGCTATTTTCATAATGATTGCCGCTTTGTGGAGTGCTTTCATTTGCCGCTGACTTCTGTCTAAGTCAGCGGCTCTTTTTATTTTTTAAGAGAAATTCAAGAACTTTTAGTGTAAGAGAAACGGTGGCATATATGCAGCTGCCAATAAAAGTAAGCAGCAAAATTATTTCCTGAAAACTCAAGCGTTCACCTCCCTCATAATTTGGAGGTGACAATCAAGAGTAAATTATATCAGAAGGGGAGAGGACTGTCAAAATAAGCTCTCCAAATCCTTAATGGCGGTTTGTTGGTACAATACCAATGAACCGTTTTTTTCATGCAAAAATTCCGGAAGCCCCAAAAGGCAACCGTTTATTATAGATTGTATAATACAAAAAATGGAGGTATTTCCCATGAGCATCATTATCGGCATCGACCACGGCTATTACGCCATCAAAACAGCCCACTGCTCGTTCCCGGCAGGACTGACAAGCTACGGAGAACACGAACCCTACACCCGCCAAGGACTCTTAGAGTTTGGCGGGTGCTTTTTTGTTTGTGGCTCCGGGCGGCAGCCTATCCAGCGGGACAAGACCATAAACGACAACTACTACCTGCTGACGCTGGCAGCGATTGCAAAAGAAATCCGGCAGCGCGGCTTGCCGCCCGAATGCTCGGTGCGCATTGCGGCGGGTCTGCCGCTGACCAGTTTCGGACGCGACAAACCCAAGTTCAAAGATTATCTGCTGCGAAGCAAGCAACCTGTGAATTTCCGCTTCGAGGGCGTGGAGTACAGCATTACCATCGAGGAAGTTGCGGTCTTCCCTCAAGGCTACGCCGCCCTTATGACCGAAGTGGGGCTGTTGCAGGACGAGCCATCAATGCTCCTCATGGATTTGGGCGGCTGGACAGTGGACCTTATGCGCATCGACAACGCCATCCCTGCGGCTGACACTGCGCACAGTCTGGAACTCGGCATGATCCGCTGCGTGGATGACATCCGGGAGCAGGTGCGGCGCGAAACCGGGCTGTCCCTCACGGATGCCCAAATCGAAAATATGCTGGCGGGTCAGCCCTGCACGGTCAGCGATACGGTGCGCGACATTGTGAACAAACAAGGTCGCAAGTACACAGAGCATCTTCTGTCTGCCACGATGGAAGCGGGATTCGATTTGCACGCCATCCCCGCCGTGTTGCTGGGCGGCGGCGCATCGGTGGTGAGCCGCCACCTAAGTCCCAAAGACGCGCTTTGTAAAACGATATTTCTGCTGGACGACAAGGTGAACGCGGTCGGATTCGAGCGCGCGTTGGCCGCCGTGTCGCGCCGTAAAAGCGAGGCATGAAACGACCGCAATATGTTTTCCGCCCGAACCTTAACGAACCGCAACACCGCCGCGCGTGGGCGTTGTTGCAGCAGGTGCCGCCTGCCAAACGCAAAGAGTTTCTGGTGCAGAGTATCCTTGCGGCAGAACAGACGGATAGGCTGGAGAAAAGCATCCGCAAGGTGGTGCGGGAGGAGTTGCAGGCAGTCAACATAACCAACGCTGTTCCAAGCCCACTGTCAGAGAATGCTATACCAGACTCTGCGCTCGATTTCCTGAATTCACTGTAGGGGGTGATTCCAATGTTTTAATAATAGGTAGAAAAGCAGAAGGAAAAAGGAGGTTTATACATTATGAACGGTAAAAAAATCTTGTTTGGTCTAGCCTATGACGGGCTGCTTTTGTTTTTGATGAGGGGCGCCTATTAAGCACATTTGCAGGTTCGGCAAACATCCCCATCGGGAGTTGTGCCCTTGATCAAGTTCGTAGATATGTTCTCCGGCATCGGTGGTTTCCGCGAAGGTCTGACCCGTGCCGGAGGCTTTACATGCGTAGGGCACTGCGAAATCGACAAATACGCCAACCGCAGTTACAACGCCCTGTTTGACACGAAGGGAGAGTGGTTCATTGAAGATGCCCGAAAAGCCGACCCCAGCACCATGCCGGACTTCCAGCTGCTCTGCGGCGGATTTCCTTGCCAGACTTTCAGCATTGCAGGCTCCCGAAAAGGATTCGGAGATCCACGCGGCACTCTCTTCTTTGAACTGGCCCGTT
>ERZ825159.2086-NODE-2086-length-17189-cov-3.106222_pt1 | contig 17189 bp, 14 predicted proteins | sample MGYA00519932_ERZ825159 | MGnify/ENA primary metagenome ERZ825159 (study PRJEB31778, sample SAMEA3449191) | human gut metagenome | biome: human gut; feature: human-associated habitat; material: faeces | place: United Kingdom | collected 2010/2012 ...
TTCAACCTCGTTTTATTTACTATTTCTCAATGGGATTTAGTTTTACAATTGAGCTTTTTTTCATATTTTTTACTGTATACGCTTACAGCAAAAAATAGAGCTTTTCAACTCTATTTAAAATGCTCATAAGCAATACGATTGATATTTGCCATAACATCGGCACCTTTATCCCCTAAACTCGTTAAAACAACTATACTATATGATGTATTACATTCTACAAAACCAACACTATTTAAAGCAGAATCATACATACCATACTTTTGAGGCATACTCAATTGTGTATCCCTATCTAGATATTCACCTGGTTCTGCCTCTTCCATATTTTTAATCAAACCTTTATAGTCTTCTTTATGATCATATAAATAAGTCACCACATCATTCATTGTATTAGCCGTTGTAACATTATCCATTGTATAATAATTCTCACTGATAGAATCTGTATATTTTGTCATTGCTTCCTTATATTCTTTCCAGCCACCAAGATTTTCATATAAAATATGACCCGCATCATTATCAGAATATATTATTAAATCATTTAAAAGATCACTTAAAGGAACTTGACTACCGATACCATAATCCGAACTAATAACCCCTGCATCCTCATGCATATATCCACTATATGTAAACGTTGAATCTAATGTATACTCACCCTCATTTACTTTATCATAATATAGCATTGCCAATGGTAATTTATAAATACTCGCTGCAATAAACTCATCCTTCTCATTCATACTATATTTAATGTTATGTTCTAAATCCGTGATACAGTATGCTACTTTTTCATGATCAATACCATTCTCTTGAAAATACGCTTCTATATCTTTTGCCAATGACATATCAATATATTGACTATTATCTTTATTTTCAACTTCCGTATTTTGATCTTCTCCGATTTCAGATATCCCCTGATATGCCTTTTTCTCAGTGTTCTTCATTTCAACCGCAAATACACATAATACAATTAATAATGCAGATAATAGAGAAATAATAATAATTTTGTTTTTCTTATCCATGATAGACCCTTCCAAACTATGAAAAAGAGTCTATACAGACTCTTTTATATATTAATGTTTAAAATGACGAACCCCTGTAAATACCATTGCGATGCCATGTTCATTACATTCATCAATTGAAAGTTGATCCTTAATAGATCCACCCGGCTGAATAATTGCAGTCACACCCGCTTTGATAGCTTCTTGAACTGTATCTGGCATTGGGAAGAAAGCGTCACTTGCCAATACAGAACCTTTCGCCTTTTCACCAGCCTGTTCAATCGCAATCTTAGCTGCACCAACACGGTTCATTTGTCCCGCACCAACACCAATTGTCATATCATCTTTTACCAAGACAATCGCATTTGATTTTACATGCTTAACAACTTTCCAACCAAACAACAATTGCTTGATTTCTTCTTCCGTAGGCTTACGATTTGTCACACATTTTAAATCTTCTTCGTTAATTGTATGCTGATCCATCTCTTGAACCAATAGACCATCATTAACATTTGTATATTTTAACGCACTTGAAACAGATAAGCTAGTATCTAATTTCATTAATCGAATATTTTTCTTACGAGTTAAGATTTCCAACGCTTCGTCAGAGAAGTCTGGCGCAATAATAATTTCCAAGAAAATCTTAGATAATTTTTCTGCCAATCCCTTTTCAACCTTTGCGTTCAACGCTACAATACCACCAAAAATCGAAATTGAGTCAGCCTCATAAGCTTTATCCCAAGCCGCTTCAATATTTTCACCAATACCAACTCCACATGGATTCATGTGTTTAACACCTACAGCTGCATATTGACCTTCAAAATCTTTTAAGATTTCAATAGCCGCATTTCCATCCTGAATATTGTTGTAAGACAATTCTTTACCATGAAGCTGAGTCGCATTTGCCAAAGAATATTGAGGATTCATTCCTTTATAGAAAGCAGCCTTTTGATGAGGATTTTCACCATAACGCAAGTCTTGAACCTTATCAAAAGTAATTGTCATACTTTCTGGGAATTCTTCATGTGTTTTCTTCGTTAAATAATCTGCGATCATCGCATCATAGCGAGCTGTATGACGGAATACTTTTGCAGCTAAACGCTCACGCGTTTCCAATGTTGTTTCTTGGTTTTCTCTAATTTCTTCAAGAACTTTATCATAATCTTTTGGATCACAAAGAACTGGAATACTTTGATAGTTTTTAGAAGCACTACGAAGCATACTAGGACCGCCAATATCAATATTTTCAATAATTTCTTCGTGTGTTACACCTGGTTTTAATACAGTTTCTTTAAAAGGATATAGATTCACACAAACCAAATCAATATACTCAATTCCTAATTCTTGTAATTGACGTACATGATCTGGGTTTGAACGAACACAAAGTAATGCACCATGAACTTTTGGATGTAAAGTTTTCACACGACCATCCATAATTTCTGGAAAACCAGTCACATCACTGATTCCAATTGGATGAATTCCAGCTGCCTCAAGGGCTTTTTTTGTTCCTCCAGTAGAAATGATTTCATATCCACAATCTGCTAATCCTTGTACAAATTCAACTAAACCAGTTTTATCGGATACACTTACTAATGCTCGCTTCATTATTTTTCCTCCTCTATACTTTTTGCGACTTGTTCAATGACTTGCCAGAACAAATCATATTCCATCGCATGTACATGCGATTCTAATGTTTCAAGATCCCAAGATGGGTCGATTGCTACTCTTTCTTGACGAATAATAGGACCTGTATCTACACCTTCGTCTACGAAATGAACTGTAACTCCAGTTTGTGCTACTTTTGCCTCATACGCATCTGCAATACTATGAGCTCCTGGAAATTCAGGTAAATAAGCCGGATGTAAATTGATGATACGATTTGGATAAGCACTTAATAAAGTGTGTCCAATAAAACGCATATATCCACTTAACACAATCAAATCAACCTTTTTTTCTTTTAATACCTCTAAGATTGCCGCTTCATAACCCGCTTTACCATCATATCCCTTTGGATTAAAATAAAACTCTTCTACTCCATGATTATGCGCACGAACTCTAGCATACGCATTTTCTTTATCCGCAATCAAGCATGCACAATTCACATGCAAAGAACCATCTTCAATATGTGACAAGATTGTTTCAAAGTTAGTACCTGAACCACTCGCAAATACCGCAATATTTACCATTGGACATCTACCTGTCCTGTTTCAGTTACTTTACCAACCACATAGCTAGGTTCATTGATTTCATTTAAGGCAGCTTGAACTTTTTCAACATCTGCTGGATCTACAGCCATCACAAAGCCAAGTCCCATATTAAATACGTTGTACATTTCTTTCGTAGAAATATCTCCATTTTTTTGAATCAAATCAAAAATTGGAGGTTTTGGGAATGCCTTTGTATCAATTTCAACACCCATACCCTCTTTTAACATACGAGGTACGTTTTCATAGAATCCACCACCTGTGATGTGGCTGCAAGCTTTTAATGTAATACCCGATGCTTTAATATGCTTTAATGCTTTTACATAAATTTTTGTAGGAGCCAATAATGCCTCTCCTAAAGTTTTACCTAATTCATCATAATATGTATTTAATGATTCTTCTGTAATATCAAATACATTACGAACCAATGAGAAACCATTACTGTGAACACCTGTTGAAGGAAGTCCAATTAACACATCTCCTACATTTAGATCCTTACCAGTAATCATATCTTTTTTATCGCATACACCAACGGCAAAACCTGCTAAATCATAATCTTCTTCTGGCATTAAACCTGGATGTTCTGCCGTTTCTCCACCAATCAAAGCAGCTTCAGATTGTAAACAACCTTCAGACACACCCTTCACAATGTCCGCAATTTTTTCTGGAACATTCTTTCCACATGCGATGTAATCCAAGAAGAACAGTGGTTCTCCACCTGCACATGCGATATCATTCACACACATCGCAACGGCATCAATTCCAATTGTGTCATGCTTATTCATAACCATCGCAAGTTTAACTTTTGTACCACAACCATCTGTACCAGAAAGTAATACAGGCTCTTCCATATCTTTAATTTTAGATAATGAGAAAGCACCAGAGAAACCGCCAAGTCCTCCTAACACTTCTGGGCGCATTGTTTTCTTAACATGCTCCTTAATCAATTCAACAGATTTATATCCTGCCTCTAAACTAACGCCTGCTGCTGCATAATGTTCTGCCATACTCTACTCCTTTACCTCATCTTTATAATCTTGTAAATCTTCTGGATATTCACCTGTACAACAAGCTAAACAGCTTGCTTCAGGCACACACTTTTTAAAGTCTTCAACACTTAAGAAACGCAATGAATCCACCTGGAACAATTGTTCCATTTCATCTACTGTATAGTTAAATGCCGCCAAATCTTTTTGTGCCGTTGAGTCCGCTCCATATAAACAAGGATATTTCAACATTGGCGAAGCTATACGTAAGTGCACTTCTTTTGCGCCTGCCTCTTTTAATAATTGACAAATTCGACGTGATGTAAAACCTTTCACAACACTATCATCTATTAAATAAACTCTTTTATCTTTAACAACCGAACTGATCGCATTTAAACGAACACGCATACCTTGCATTCTTTGTTGTTCTGTCGGACGAATAAATGTAGAACCAATATAACGGTTTTTAATCAATCCCGTTTCATATGGTACATTCAATGTTCTAGCAAAACTTGCAGCTGCACTTAAAGCTGAATCAGGAACACCAACAACGATATCCGCTTCAATATTCTCTTCTGAAGCTAAATAATAGCCACATTGTTTTCTTACTTCATGAACCGTTAAACCATTATGAACACTGTCCGGTCTAGAATAATATACATACTCTAAAGCACAAGCCTTCGTTTTTGTTTCTTCAATAATCTGACTAGACTTCATACCTTCGCAATTGAAACAAATCAATTCTCCTGGATTTACTTCACGAATAAATTCTCCACCAAGAATTGGGAACGAACAAGTTTCGCTACTGATACAATATCCTTCATCTACCTTGGCAATATATAAAGAACGAATACCATGAGGATCTCTTACTACATACAAGCTGTCTTTTGTGATGACCATAAATGTATAGGCCCCACTCATCATACGACAAGCTTTCGCAATTTTTTCTTCAAAAGAACCTGGATTCAACTGAATCAAATGTGCTAATAATTCTGAATCACTTGTTCCTTGAAAGATCAATCCTTCATTTTCTAATTTTGTTCTTAAAGAAATCGCATTCGTGATCATCCCACTTGATACAACCGCAAAATATCTTTGGTGACTACGCACCATAATCGGCTGAACATTTTCTAATTGAGAATCATTTTTTGTTGCCATTCGAAGCTGACCAATCGCAATATTCCCCTCTAAAGAATTTAACGTATCTTGTTTTAAATTCTCCGACAATAAGCCTAATCCCTTTTTACAAACAACATTTTCTCCATCACTAATTGCTAATCCAACACCATCTTGTCCTCGATGCTGAATGGCATGCATTGCTAAATAGATATTCTGGGCGGCTTGTTCTACATTGAACAAGCCAACAATCCCAGAAGAATCTTGAACTACTTTTTTCAACGTCATTCTACTTCACCTGCTTGTGTGTAAAATAACGAACACCATTTGCGAAAATATCTTGGTCTTTATTTCCAGCAATATTCTGGAACAATCCTTTTTCATAACGCTCACTGTGACCCATCTTACCAAAGATCTTACCATCTTCAGAGAAGATACCTTCGATAGCCATGCTTGAACCATTTAAGTTGTCTTTTCCATCCATTGTTGGAACACCCTTTTCATTTACATACTGTGTTGCAACCTGACCATTTTCAATCAACTTATTCAATACTTCTTCACTCGCAACAAATTTACCTTCACCATGACTAACAGCAACTGAATATACACTTCCAGCTTTCATACCTGCAAGCCAAGGAGAAGCATTACTTGTAATACGAGTACGTGCAATATGAGAAACGTGACGATTGATATTATTTCTAAATAATGTTGGATTTTCCGCATCTAATTTTTCAATATCACCATAAGGCAATAATCCAGATTTGATCAATGCCTGGAATCCATTACAGATACCTAAGATCAAGCCATCATTTGCACGCATTGTATCAATTGCTTGCGCAATCTTTGGATTTCTTAATACATTCGCAATAAATTTACCTGAACCATCTGGTTCATCACCACTACTAAATCCACCAACAATCATTAAGATTTGTGCTGTACTAATTTCTTTGGCTAAAGTTTCGATACTCTTTTGAATGTTTTCTACAGTTAAGTTATTAAATACAACTTGTTTAACTTCAGCACCAGCACGTTCAAACTTAGCTGTTGTATCAAATTCACAGTTTTGTCCAGGGAAAATAGGAATAATTACTTTTGGTTTTTCCACAACTTCCTTAGACATTGGTACTTCTGCATCATTTAATGGAGTTTCTAAAGTATCTTTTCCTTCATCCACGATCATTGGATAAATTTCACTATAACGCTTTGTCCAAGCCTTTAATGCATCTTCAATTTCAACGGTTTCATCATTTAATACAAACTTAGAATCATCATTTAAAATACCAATCAATTCTAAATGTTCATCTTGAATGCTTTCTGTAGCTTCCACGATCATTGAACCCAAATTGAATCCATATACATCTTCTTCTGTACTGATCGCAACACCAACTTTAGATCCAAATGCCATTTTCGCAATAGTTGCACCTAGACCACCAAATTTAATTGTGCTTGCCGCAACAATTTTCTTTTCTTGCATTAATTTATGAACCGTTTCAAAATTTTCTTTTAATTGTTCATAGTTTGGAACATTATTTTTAACTGGCGTATGCTTTACTAAATATACATAGTCCCCAGGATTTTTAAATGAAGCCGAAACAATATCATCTGTTTTAGCTGTTGTTACCGCAAATGTAATCACTGTTGGTGGTACATGAATATCTTTATATGTTCCACTCATAGAGTCTTTTCCACCAATACTTGGTGTTTCAAATGCCAATTGAGCATCAATCAAACCTAATAAAGCTTCAAATGGTTGTCCCCATTTTTGTGCATCGGCACCTAAATGTTCAAAATATTCCTGATTTGATAAACGACACTTCTTATAGTCAGCACCCAATGCTGTAATACGAGCTAATGCTTCAACAACTGAATAGCTAGCACCTAAATATGGAGAATATTTAGATACTTTTGGATCATATCCATATGTCATAACCGAACATGTGTTTGTCATTCCATGCACTGGTAATTTTTGTACAGAACCTTCTTCAGGAGTTAATTGATATTTACCTCCAAAAGGCATCAACACTGTACTCTTACCGATAGAAGCATCAAACATTTCTGCCAAACCAATCTGACTTGCGACATTCGCATCTTGTAATACTGTATTTAAATCTGAGTTTACTGCATCAAATGGATGTTCATCATATTCATTTTCGCAAACATCAACAATCTGGTGCTGGCGAACACCGTTCGTATCCAAGAATGTACGAGACATATCAACAATTGTTTCCCCACGCCATTTCATGACTAAACGATTTGTATCTGTTACATCTGCAACTTTGATAGCCTCTAAGTTTTCTTTATATGCTTCTTCTTTGAATTTTTCAAAATCCTTAGCCTCGATACATACAGCCATACGCTCTTGTGATTCACTAATAGCTAATTCTGTACCATCTAAACCTTGATATTTAACTGGAACTGCATCTAAGTTGATATTCAAACCATCTGCAAGTTCACCTACGGCAACACTAACTCCACCTGCTCCAAAGTCATTCGCCTTTTTAATTAATTTTGTACAAGTAGGATTTCTAAATAAACGCTGTAATTTACGTTCAATCAAGGCATTTCCCTTTTGAACTTCACTTGAACATTTTTCCAAACTTGTTTCATTATGTTCTTTACTAGAACCTGTAGCTCCACCGATTCCATCACGACCAGTAGCTCCACCAATCATAACGATAATATCGCCAGCTTCTGGTTTTTCACGTTTAACATGTGATTTAGGAGCCGCACCTACAACAGCACCAACTTCCATACGTTTCGCAACATAGCCATCATCATAAATTTCATCTACGAATGTAGTTGCCAAACCAATTTGGTTACCATAACTTGAATAACCTTGAGCAGCGGTTTTTGAAATCTTAGATTGAGGTAATTTGTGTTCTAATGTTTCACTAATTGGTTTTGTGATATCTCCAGCACCTGTAATACGCATAGCTTGATATACATAGCTACGTCCTGATAATGGATCACGAATAGCTCCACCAATACATGTACTTGCTCCACCAAATGGTTCAATTTCTGTTGGGTGATTATGTGTTTCATTTTTAAACATCAACAACCATTGTTCATCTTTTCCATCTACATCCACTGTAATTTCTACACTGCACGCATTGATTTCATCGGTAATCTCCATATCATCAAGCTTACCTTGTTTACGAAGATATTTACCGGCGATAGTAGCCATGTCCATCAATGTTTTTTCTTTACGATTTCCATGAACATCCTGACGTAATTTTAAATATTTATCATAAGAAGCCTGTAACTCATCTGACAATGTATTCAAATGGAAATGTACATCATCTAATACAGTTTCAAAAGTAGTATGACGGCAGTGATCTGACCAATATGTATCTAACACACGTAGTTCAGTCATTGTGCAATCTCTTTTTTCTTCTTTTTCGAAGTAACGTTGAACATGCTCAATGTCCGCTTGAGACATGGCCAACCCTAAAGTCTGACGTAAAGAATCTAATTCTTCTTTACTCATTTTTGTAAATCCTTCTAATACAGGAACATCTTTTACTTCAACGTCCTGATCATCTACTAATACAGAAAGGTCTTTAACGCGCGCTTCAACAGGGTTAACAATATAATGTGTGATTTTATTAAGTGTTTCTTCATCTACTGGGTTTGCGAACACTAATAAAGTACCTGAATGAATACGTACTGTTTGTTTGTTGTTCAAAAGCATCAAACATTGCATTGCACTGTCTGCTCTTTGATCATATTGACCTGGCAAAAATTCATATGCCAAATATGATTTACCTGTTAAATCTACAGAATCATATACATCATCTGTAACAACTTCGCTACAAACATTTTTCTTTAATAATTCAATATCATTTTCGTCGGCATCAAAAATATCATATAAATTGTATTTTGTAAGACCAAAATCTTCTTTTAAAGATAAAGATTGTCTTAATTCAGCCGCTAACGATTCACTTTCAACTTGAAACTGTTCTTTTTTATGAACAAAAATACGAGTATCCATTTCCTTCTCCTTATTCAACAATTGACTGTTCTAATACTTTTTGTGCTTGTTCTTTTTTAAACTCAACAATCTTATCCTGTAATGACTTATCATTAAGTCCAATCATCTGACAAGCTAAAATAGCTGCATTTCTTGCCCCCGATTTACCAATTGCGACAGTCGCAACAGGAACTCCTTGAGGCATTTGTACTGTTGATAATAATGAATCCAATCCACCTAAAGCAGATGTCTGAATAGGGATTCCAATAACTGGCAACGGTGTAGAGCTAGCTAAAACTCCAGCTAAATGTGCTGCTCCTCCAGCTGCCGCAATAATAACCTGAATTCCACGTTCGCACGCTGTCTTTGACAATTCCAAAACAGCTTCTGGAGTACGGTGAGCACTTAACACACGAACTTCATAGCCAACTTGAAAATCGTCTAATTGTTTCATGCAGCCTTCCATACTAGGTAAGTCTGAACGAGACCCCATCACAATTAAAACACGCTTTGTTTCCATAAATGACCTTCCTTTCAAAACAAAAAAAGCGCACCTATAGTAGGCACGCTTAAAAGAGCAATTCTTCTCTATCAATTGTGGTAAATCTTCTTAAGACCATAAGTAAGACCTCCAAAATCAGAAAAACACTTCTGCAATATTATAATACCTAAAATCAACTCAAATGACAACCTATATTTCATGAAAGTTATGCTCTAAGCATAAACAATTTATATTTTCTTAAATCAAATATATAAACAATTGAACTCAATCCCCAAGTAATTGGATACAAACAATGCGTTAAATACAAGCTGTGTACGCTCTGTCCTATCGTCATTAAAACAACCACACGAACAGCACACCAACATACAAGCATGACCACCATTGGCATCACAGGACGTCCCAATCCTCTTAAAATACTAGAAACCACGTGTGAAAAGCCTAAAAGAACATAGAAGAAGGCACAAATTTTAGCACGATCTACTCCAATCGCAATTACTTCTGGATTTTGGTTAAAGAAAGATATAAATAAAAATAAAGAGAAACCACCTAAGAAATAAAAACCCTCCCCATACAAGAAAAGCCTGTACCAACATTAAGTTAGCACAGGACTATATTTTGCCCTAATATCCATTAGGATACATCATACGTTATTTATTTACAATATGTGCTGTTGCAATAGATTGAGCCCAATTATAAATAGATGTTGTATGCATTCCTTTGATATTCTTATTTCTTAAACAATATGTTTTAGTTGAATCCACAGGCAAATAACCACATAGTTCACTTTGGCGAACTAAAGCATTATGATAATTCTCTTTAGACACTTCATTATCGGAAGTATACATACCGGCATCTAGATAAGCGTCTAGTTGTTCATCACTCAAACGACCAAAGTTATTTGTGGCTCCCGTTCTTAAGATAAAGTTAATGCCTGTATCGTCTGGTGAGCCATAAGAGAAACCTAGATATGTTGCATCCCAACTATCTGTTTGAGCATCATCCTGCACAGTATTGATGACCGTATTAAATTCAACTGTATTGGCTTTAAAATCAATACCAATCGCATTTAAACACTTCTGTAAAACCGGAATTAAAGAATCCAAAGAATCCTTATCCTTATTTGCCAAGAAACGAATGGTTAATTTTTCACCATCTTTATAACGATATCCATCCTCTGCCAATGTATATCCTGCATCCTCTAAGATTTGATTGGCCTTTTCAACATCATAATCATAATAAGTGACACCATCCACTTTTTCTTCATTACGAATCATTTTTCCATTATTTAAAGAAACAGGATTTCCAAAAGTACCAGGCTTATAAGCCATACCATCAATTTGATAGTAATTATCAATATATTCTTGCGCATTAAATCCATATCCGATGGCTTTTCTTACCACAACATCACTACAAGCTCCCGCATAAGAGTTAAAGATAATAAAACTTTCACGATCACTCGGATAAGAATCAACAGACAAACTCTTATTCTTTTGTACAGATTTAATTTTATTTGCCTCAATCACATCCGGAATATAGTCCACCGTTCCATTTTCCAATTCTTTGACTTCTGTTGAAGTATCAGTCTTTTTAATCATAATCTTAGAAATTTGATACTGTCCTTTTTTCGTCTTAAACTTTGAATTTGAAACTAAACTAGCCCCACTTGTCTTCTCAAACTTCTTTAATACATAAGCACCCGTTCCAATTGGCTTACTATTCTTCTTTTCAATATTTTCTGTTTTTCCTTTTTTATAATTTAAATATTCTGAACTACAAATCTTCTGTGTTCCAAGTGTAGAAACCGCATCGATTCTAGGCTTATCCAAATGGAAAACAACTGTATAGTTATCTGGTGTTTCAACTCCAGTAAAGCTAGATGCATCTGCATCATGATATTCGCTATAACCATCTAAAAAATCAACGTTGTTCGCAAAACGACCTGTATAGCTTGAATCGGCCATAACAGTAAATGTTGTCTGCACATCTTTTGAAGTAAACTTGGATCCATCACTAAACTGGATACCTTTCTTTAATTTAAATGTCATTGTTTTTCCATCTTCACTGATTTCAGGTAAGGACTTAGCCAAATCTGCAACTAACTCTCCTTTTTTGTTGTATTTCAACAACCCTTGATACACTAAATCCACCACATAATGATCATTTGTCGTTTGGTAATACATGGGCGAAAAAGTTCCGTTCATTTCTGAACTCAGCCCAACTGTCAACACTTGATCATTACCTGCAGCTTTTGCGCTACATCCACACATCAATAAAGCCATTCCACATGCTAATAATTTTTTATACATTCTCTTTTACCTCCTAATTATTTATTCTTTGTACCACCACCAGTCAGCTAACACTTTTCATCACTCTCCTTATAAATAAAAAATCCTGCATCAAATTAAAAATTTGACACAGGACAGAATATCAAAATAATCTGCGGTACCACCTGAATTGGTATAGTTATACCCACCTCTAGAATGCCATCACATTCGATCCATTTAACGCACGGAACACGTCGCAGCTACTCAGAAACACTTTTCACCTTGCCCTTGAAAGTCCATTTGCTAAGTCGTAATAATCTAGCTTCCACCCTGACTAGAATCTCTTTATATCCGGTTCTTAGTTTGATCTCTTTCGCATCAGTTGCCTATAGAATACACCTGATAAAGCACATTTTCAATAGCTTTTTCAAATTATTTACATCTTCTTACATTAAAGATTGTTCTGTTCTACCAATAATATCGTCTTGTGTCTTTTTAGAAAGCACATTAAAGAAAGCACTATATCCGGCTACACGAACAATTAAATCCTTATGTTTTTCAGGGTGCTTCTGTGCATCAATCAAAGTTTCTTTAGAAACAATGTTATATTGCACGTGATATCCATGTAAACGATTAAAGAAAGTTTTAATCAGCAATTCTAATTTTTGTCGATTTTCTTCAGTCGACAACATTTGAGGTGTCATTTTTTGATTTAGCAGAACGCCACCCGTAATTTTATTTGTACGAAGCTTAGACACACTTTTAAACACAGCTGTAGGTCCATTTTTATCGCTATTATGCGCTGGACTGCAACCTTCTGCCAAAGGTTCGAATGCATTTCGTCCATCTGGCGTAGCCATCGTTGACATACCTTGTCCAACATTCGCACTAATTGAAGAAGTTCCTGCGTAACGAATTCCGCCAATTGGTCCTCTATTATAACGTGTATTTGGATATTTTTCGATTTCTTCAATATAAGAATCATAAGCTTCCACAATTAACTGATCGACATAATCATCATCATTTCCATATTTTGGAGCTTCACGAATCAACATTTCCTGAATTTTTTTGTTTTCAGGTGATGAAAAATCATCTAAGATTGCATCCCAAAGCTCTTGTTTTGTGATTTTCTTTTCTTCATACACTAACTTCTTTATAGCTGCCAAACAATCTGCCATGTTCGCAATTCCTACTTGAAGTCCTGAAATAAAATCATAGACCGCTCCACCTTCTTTGATTGTTTTGCCTCTGGCAATACAATCATCTGTCAAAGCCGAACAAAGAATGTCTGGCACATCTCTTTCAGAGGCCTTATCAATTACATTTTCTACAATAACACTATATCGAGTAATTTCCCTTATTGTTTTATCCCATGCTTTTAAAAGTTCTTCATAACTTTCCATTTCCGTAAAATAGCCATATCCTTTTGTAAAACGTTTATTACTTGTAAGATCCACACCGTTATTCATCGTACACAAAAGCATTCTTGGAAAATTGATATAAGACATTCCCGTACAACGGTAACCCCATTTACCTGGAACTGCTGTTTCTACTGCATTTTTCCCCTTAATCACTTCCGTTTAGATGCTCGAAAACCGCATAAAATCGTTTTAATTTTCCCATTAATCTCTTCCCTTTCCCTAAATCCTGTATGGAAATAAACATTAATTTTAAATATGCCACCGATTTTACATTTTCCGCAATTAGTATGATTTTTACCCCGGCAGCAAATTTCTTTTCCTGAAGGCTGGTTTGGTTTTTCGGGTATTTAAAAACTGATTGGAATTAGGTACTTGACCAATGTGCCCGTAAATGCTGATCGTTAAATAACTGGTTGGAGCTTAATGAAAGAAAAGCCTCGTTTGACTCCTATGCACGATTGAAATAATTAAAACCTATTCATTGTCATTGCCATGACCAGCATATTGACCATTATTTGGATTGCATTGGTTTGCGTGATTATTCAAGTTAGTCTTGTATGCATTGTTGTTTGGATTATGCTGATTGGCATAATTATTAATCTGTGCTTGTGTGTGAGTACGTCCGGATACTCCACGCCCTCTGCTTTTACTCATATAAAATAATCTCCTTTCTATGTATTTCTGCAATCAATTTTGCCTGCAACAGCAATATAAATGATTGAGTTATTAACACTTACCCTATATATGTCAGAATATCGATTTGATTTTTCGCTTTTTCACAAAAAAAAGAAACCAGCTTTCGCCAGTGTCTTAATCTTACGAACACCTTATCATCTCTCTTTTGAAATAAGTTGTCACAATGTGTTGAGGAAATCAATGTGTCAGAAAATCTGCAATGTAGAAAAAGGCCTGCCAACCAGCAAGCCTCTCTTTATTTTTTACTTATTCACATACTTTGTTGCTTCGTCACGAGAAAAATTGAATTTTTCCATAACTTTTTCAATAATAGCTTCACTTGAAATGCCGAACTCTTCAAGCGAAGATATTAAAACCTTTATTGAATTGATTCTTTCTTCTTCACGAACTTCCTCTTTGCCCTTATTTACCGCTCTTTCCATTACATCACACATCTTAATGTCCTCCTTCTTTTCTGCTTCAGAAATCTGTTCTATGTAAAAAGATACGAATTAGAAAAAGGCCTGCTAAACGGCAGACCTTCCACTTTAACATTGTTACGTTGGTTTTTCTTATTGCGTTATCTTTCCGGGAAGTTGTAACCGTACAAAATCATTCGATTTTTCAGCTCTTCCACAGTAATTCCAAGGCGCTTAGAACCAACTTCAGGAGTTAAAAGCAAATCTTGAACTAAACTGTATATCATAAGATTACCGCCTTCTGCACGACCTTCTATCATACTTTTTTGCTTCATTTCATTCAATGCGTTACACACAATCGTCCTACCTCCTTCTTTTTTTCCGTAAAGACTTGGTTCACCGGTTAATATAGCCGTAAGATTCCATATCGAGTTTGATATTTCTGATGTATCGTTTTCGAGACTTTTGTTATAAATACCTTTTAAAAGAAAATTAAGTTCCTTTAAGGCGGTATTTGTGAAATTCAAGTCATCATGTCCTACATCAATCAAATTCAATGGAATATTCGGAATATACTTCCCATGTTCCCTGTCAATCTCCAGCATATCATGTAGCGACCGTGGACCGTCCCAGGCCCTTTCGCCTGTGTAAAATACAACCGTATAAATCGGAGTCAGCTTTGTACCTTTGGATATTTTGGATAAAAACTCATCGATTGTCCAGTCCTCTGCTTCTTGCGTCACTCCTAAAGATTTACATTCAGCACAGTACCCAAGTACATTATAAAGCATGGTCCTAATCGGCATTGCGTAATGTACTTTGTTCTGGTCTTCTATTCCCAGAATCACGTATTTTGCTCCAACAGTTGTTTTTCGGATATTATCCCGATACTTACCTATCTTCTCTACGCCCTTTGTAGTCTTGACGGTGTCGGTATATGCCGTATTGGCAGGCTGCAATTCTGACGGATCAATCACGTCATCTTTAAAAAGATACGAATTGAATACATCTGCAAAAACTTCGTTGTTTTCAAAAAAATTCTTTAATGCCTCATCTGGTCCCGGCATTTTCTTTGTTGACATTTCATCCATCCTTTCCCTAATCTGATGTAAAAAACGATCAGGGAAAGCTCATAGGCATCCCTGATCTAAAGTTTCAGGGATTCCCCCTATTCTGCTGGATTTATATTTATTCTTCTTATCCTTATCATACAAAATATTATTTGTATCGTCAATCAGTTCACGATTGACAGAATATTAGAATCCTTCCAGCGTTTTTGTTGCATTATGTTGTAATCATAGTCGTTTCCTCCTTTTTCTGACTCCATTTTTCTATGTTTCATTTATAATATGTCAGAAAATCTGCGACGTAGAAAAAAGGCCCGCTAAACGGCAGAACTTTATATCGAATAATTGTAGCTTCCATACCGCAATTCATTATTTTAGTTTCACCAAGTCTAGCTTTTATGTATTTGTTCTTACCCTATATATGTCAGAATATCCCAAACGCTTATTTGTCCTCTCCATGTTCTGATTTTTCATGTTCCATCATTTCCTGAGGAGTTAAAACGAACTCCAGACCGCAATGTTTACAGATGCATTCATAAAGAGTTCTGTCTTCATCTATAAAACCTCGTTTACAGATAAAACCGTGGAAGTCTTTGGAACCGTTATTTAAACTGATTAACGGATGAGTGATTCCACCTGTTTTAAAATTTCCATACCCCCTGTGTTCCACCACGGTTTCATCTTCAAAACGAACATCTATGTCTTTGCCTGTATTATATCGAATAATTGTAGCTTCCATACCGCAATTCATCATTCGGGTTTCATCAAGACGGTTAGCAAATGTTTTAACGTTTGGATTGGCAATTTCACCTCTTTTAAATGCACTATATCCTTTATGTTCCACCACAGTTCCATCTTCGAAACGCACATCTATATCTTTATATCCCCCGTATCGAATAATAGTCGCTTTCATACCACAACTCATCATGCGTGTTTCGCCAAGACAGTTTTCAGCAGAAGTTTTAATGTTTGGATTAGCAATTTCACCTCTTTTAAATGGGCCATACGCTTTATGTTCTGCCACAGTCCCATCTTCGAAACGCACATCTATGTCACGTACTCCATTGTATCGAATAATAGTAGCTTTCATGCCGCAATTCATCATACATGTTTCGTCAAGGCGGTTTTCGGCAGTAGCTTTAATGTTTGGATTGATGATTCCACCTTTTTCAAATTCTCTATATTCCCTATGTTCCACCACAATCCCATCTTCGAAACGAACGTCAATATCCGCAGAACCTCCGTATCGAATAATTGTAGCCTCCATACCACAATTCATCATTTTGGTTTCATCAAGACGTGGATTAAAATTTGGATTAGCGATATTACTATTTTCGAATGCTCTATATCTTTTATGTTCTACTATAACTCCATCTTCAAAACGAACATCAATGTCTGAATACTTCCCATATCGAATAATCGTGGCTTCCATTCCGCAGTTCATCATTCGGGTCTCGCCAAGTCTATTTGTTTTTGTTGCCATAAGTTATCCCTCGCTTTTTACATTTGTTCTTACTATTAACTTTGCAGAATTTGTATAACTAAAAAATAAAAGAAGCATTAGTAGCTAAAT
>ERZ825159.2096-NODE-2096-length-17029-cov-7.890126_pt1 | contig 17029 bp, 10 predicted proteins | sample MGYA00519932_ERZ825159 | MGnify/ENA primary metagenome ERZ825159 (study PRJEB31778, sample SAMEA3449191) | human gut metagenome | biome: human gut; feature: human-associated habitat; material: faeces | place: United Kingdom | collected 2010/2012 ...
TTCGGGGCATCCAACACAAACCGCCCATCTATATCTGTTATCGTACCTATTGACTGACCTTTCACCGTGACATTGGCACCGATTATCGGCTCGCCATTCGTATCTTTCACAATACCTGTCACCTTATTTGCCTGTTGGGCAACTTCCCCATCTTTCGCCTTGCTCATCAGCATGATATTCTTACCCTCCATGGCATAATAAATATCAGTACCTTCAAAAACCTTATTCAACACTTCGGCTACAGATTTATTTTGCGCATTCACCTTCACATTGCGCTTCAGATTCACCTCGTTTACATTATATACAAACAGATAATCTGTCTGTTTTTCTATTTCACTGATTACCTTGCCTGTTGACATGTTATCCGCCACAACAGTCACCTTCATTGTCTGAGAATAAGACTCAGTGGCAAAAGCTGTTCCGGCAAAGACAAACAGGGCTAAGAGTGTGTTTCTCATCATACGGAATAAATGTTTAATTTCTACAATAGATTCCTGATACAAAATATTTTTCATATATTTGCATTACTAATTTTAGGTTCAACTTAAGATTATTTGAGAAAAAAAATTGTCAATACGTAATTGACGTTTCCATGGGATGGTGTTGCAGCACTATCCCATTTCCTTTTTAGACCATGTGTGTTATTTCATAGGCATATTCTTTTTTAAGGGTTAATTAATTGTTATCACATTCGTCTCATCATCCTTTGTATAAGTAAACTTATTATTGAGTCTCAAAACTTTCAGTACGTGTTCCACCCCATCTTTCGTGCGGAATTTACCTGTATAACGGTTCTTTAGAATCCGGGTATTATTTACTACAATATCCACCCCATAATACAGTTTCAGTTTCTCTATCATATCACGTACGGATATATCATTAAAACAAAGCAAGCCCTCACGCCACAAAAAATAATCGACCTCCTTGATGCGTCCTTTCACCAGTCTGTTGCCTTTCAAGCTGGCCATCATGTTCGGTTCCAGCCTCATTCCACTGTTATTCGAACCGGGCACTAAAATTTCTACAGCACCTTCCAACAAAGAAGTTTCCCATACGCTATCCGCTGCATAAGCCATTACATTGAACTCTGTACCCAGCACCTTCACATTACATTTGTTCGTCTCTACAATAAAAGGCTGTTCCACATTCTTTGTCACCGCAAAGTAACCCTCACCATCCAATTTCACATTTCGGATATCCCCTTTGAAACTTCCCGGGAAAGTCAAGGTACTGCGTGAGTTCAACCAAACCTTCGTACCATCCGCCAACATCAATTCCGCCCGTTGGCCCGCCGGCACATAAATAGACTGCCATGTTTTGTCTTCCGGTACCTGATGTTTTCCTGTCCAATAATGTGTACCCAACAAGACGATCGCCAATACCGCTGCTATCTTGGCAGCTTCCATACATATTCCGCGTAACGAGAAATGTTTCCTTTCCCGGCTATTCTCCTCCGCCACAGGTTCCGTACGCCACAATGCCATGTCATGCAACTTCCGTTGTGCCATATATTCACGCATGTTCTCAGGATTTTCCTGTATCCATTCGGTCACACGCTGCTTTTCGGCTTCAGTAGCATTTCCGGCTATATATTTTTGCAATAATTCAGGATTCATATTCTATGCTATTTTATTAGAAACGACTCAAGAAGAAATTACCCTAAAAGAAAATGAAGAAAAATATAAAAAAATCATTTTTGTCCTCAAAAACATCCGTATCCCCATCCGGTCAGGCTTAATAATAAAAGAAGAAATAAAATAAAGGAAGATAATCTTTTAAAGTCACCCGCAGTACTTTCAATGCTTTTGATATATGATATTCCACCCCCTTTATAGAGATTTCCATCTCTTCGGCAATCTCTTTATTAGATTTATTTTCAAAACGGCTCAAAATAAATGCCCGTCGCGTCTGTTCCGACAAGGTACTTAAAGTAGCACTGATGATTTTTTCCACTTCTTCCGAAAAAATCTCATCAGGATTGCACGCTTCCAAGGCAGACATACGGATAGACAATTCCTGTTGTTGCCAGTCGGCCATCACTTCAAAAGCACTGCGTTTTACCTCCTCGTGCTTTAGATAGTCCAAAGCCTTGTTCTTCAAAATTGTCAGTAACAACGGTAAGATATATTTCTCTTCAACAGGCTCGGCCTTCAACTTTTCCCACAACTTTATTAATGCCTCGGAGGCAATATCTTCTGCCGCCAAATCATTATGAACGTATGATTTGGCAAAGAAAAAAGACTTCTTATAATAAGAGGTATAGATATCATTAAAAGAATTTCCAGGCATTTTGCTCATTTGTATATCGGTTGTGCTTTTCATCCATATTACGATGGTAGAGCAAAGTTAGTAATAAACCTTCGATAAAAACAAAATTATCCTGTTAATTCTTTCTCTTATATGCTATGAGCTTGCCTTATATGCAATCGCCCTCCACCGTCAGACTAAGCGGCAAAGAGGGAAAGTTGCCATAAATATAAAGTTCACGGACAAACACCCCTATACTGTCCGACTGGAAGGAAACTTTCAACTGTAAAGTATCTCCCGGAGCAGCATGATACTTGGAGCATCTCGTTTCCAGACAATCACAAGAAGAAACAATGTAATAAATATGTAAACTGTCACTTCTCGTGTTTTTATAGATAAAAACGCCACCACTAAAAAAGTCGAACAAACAAATCGCCAAGCAATCTTTTTCATTTATTTCTCCTTATACGATTCCCCCTGAAAAATCCTTCAAAAGCTTCAGCCCTCCCGCAAACCCTTTGCAGGAGGGCGTTCCGGCTGAAGGATCACACCGGGAAAAAGTATCAGGCCGCGGAAGAATCCTTCAGCTTCACCAGCCGGTACACATTGCCATACTCGGTATGAACACGCTGTATCCCTAATGCAACCATCATCCTGCCCAACCGGTTCGGAGTCACCCCGCGCATGGCTGCCGGATAATGCTTCTGCAAATAATTGAACAAATCCGTCGTGGTATAGGGCTTGGACAGCTCCCCTTTTTGCGGCATCCGGAAACAACGCAAAAACAGTTCCTGCTCGGCAGGCATTTTATAAAAATTCCGATTGCTATGCTGTATCTCCTTCTCTTCCTCTTCCGAGAACCAGTAACGCTCTCCCCCGACTAACTCCGCTTTCAACTGAGCGAACAATTGCGCATGATCGGGCGGTGTGCAGTCAATCTTATCATCCACCTCCGCACAAAGAAAACGGCGGCTTCCTGTGGGATCAGTCAGCAGGTCCGTCATATTGGACGTACCGATGAAAGAGGCGATACGAGGCAGATGACTGAATGCCGGACGATGTGCCCTGCGGAAAGTCAGTGTGGTCATCTGCATCAGATTCTTCAAAGCAGGCATCTGTCCGGCACGGTACTTATCGAACTCATCCATATTGATCAGTCCGAAAAGCGAAAGTTTCTGTTCACATCCACTCTCGCTCGTCAGGTCGAACTTGTCTATATAATAAGGTGTAAGTTCCTTAGGCATCAAAATCTTGCAAAAAGAAGACTTGCGCTTCCCCTGCTCACGGCTCACCAACATAGGCGCCACCGCATTGGCGCAATCCTGTGCCTGCCCCAGCCATTGGGCAGCAACACCCAGCATCCAACGGTGAAACCCTTTCACCCACATCGGCTTACGCGATATACGCACGGCCAGCGGAGTAACACGATCCACCCCGTCCCATTGAGGCAAGTGGTTCATATAATGCAGAAAAGGATGATAGTTTTCCACCTTTCTGGAATGGAGCAAACGGCTCACATCCTTATCCCAGCAATTGATGCCGCCGGTACGCGCCTCCAGGCAGAATGTATTCAAATCACGTTGAGCCACTATACCATACTCTTCATCCGGCATCTCTTTCCCACGATACTCCGTCTGTTCGGTGAGAAGGTTATAACGAAAATCATACCGTGCGGTCAAAAAGCACTGCAAGGCCTCCAGCATATTCTCCGGTTTCTTGCGCCCCGATTTGCCAGAAACCGCCTTTTCATCGATAGTTTCTGCCATACCAGCTGTTTCGACAGCCGCTGGAAGAACAATTTCATCCACCGTTTCCGTAGCCGTTGAAGGCAACACCCCTTCCGCATTTCCGGTTTGCCCCACCGACTGCCCGGTAACCGGAGCCGTGCTTTTTCCCACGCATCTCCTCATTTTCATACTCTTTTTGCACCAACTCAGTAATTTTTCCACTAATTTTTTCATCCTTTTTCATTATTTGGGGTTGTGTAATATCACAAAGATAACACTCAAAATGCCCTTTTACAAGCATTTACCCCACACTACCGCAAAAAAGTGACTAAGCGAAAATAACTGGGAAATTATTCGTTTTTATCAAGACTATTTCATACTTTTGCACCGTCAAGTTAATCATTTCACTAGAATGATGAAGTTTCATCACTTGAGTGATACAACTTCATCACTTTAGTGATATAATTTCATCACCTAAGTGAAATGATTAACTTGAAAGGAAGTTGCAGCAAACTCTTCCGTACAAGAAAGCATAAACAACCGGATAAAAACAAATAAGCGAATGGCTATCAAATTTGAATTTTATGAATCACCCAATACGATAGGTACGCGCAAGAAGCGCTATCACGCCCGTGTAGTAAACTGGCAGCGCATCAACACCGACTATCTGGCACGGGAAATACAGTACGGCTCCTCGCTCACCGTGGCGGACATCAAGGCAACCATCATCTCGCTCAGCGAGAAACTGGCCTATTACTTGAAAGACGGCGCCCGGGTGCACATCGAAGGGATAGGGTATTTCCATATATCGCTTACCTGCCCCGAGACACGGACACCAAGCTCCACACGTGCCAACAAGGTGAAATTCAAATCGGTGACATTCCGTGCGGACAAATACCTGAAGCATCAGTTGAGCGACGTCAAGACCGAGCGTTCGAAATACAAGCCGCACTCCATGCCGGTAACCAAAGAGAGTATAGACGAAGCACTGACGGAATACTTCCTGACAAACAGCGTGCTGACACGCCGGAAGTTTGAATCGTTATGCGGACTGACACGAGCTACCGCGGGACGTTATATCGCTCAGTTGGCGAAAGATAAAAAACTGCGCAATATCTCCATTCCGCGCAACCCCATCTATGAACCGATGCCGGGATTCTACGGAAAAGAGAAATTGCCCGAACCGGAGAACGAAACGGAAAACGTATCGGCAACAAACGACACGGACCTGACAATAAAGTAAATATACAACGAAACAATATAATAGAAAACTTCTACAAACGAAGCTCAAACCATAAAGAGCTGAAACTTCTACACTAGGCTGAAGGAATTCCGGGAGGAAATCCTTCAGCCGCTTTTCTTTATTGACGAACGTTTGCGAAGAGGCTGAAGGATTTGAAGGAAAAAACTGGGAAAACTTCGGGAGAGGTACTTTTCAGCCCACCAGCCATACCAGCATGGGCAAATAATCCTTTAAGGAAACACGAAGCAGCTTCAATGCCTGCTGGATGCGGTAAGCCACCGTCTGTGGTGACACATCCAGCACTTCGGCAATTTCTTTATAACTCAGTTCCTTAAAGCGATGCATCACAAAGGCTTCCCGATAACTGTCGGGAAGAGCAGCCATCGCCTCCTTTATTTTCCGGTCCAATTCCTCAAAACGACCATAGTCCACTTCACACAATGCCGCCTGTGTCCGCTCATAAAAGGCAGCTTCCGCCTTGGTTTTCACCTGTTCCCGCGTCAAGTGGTTCAAGACCCTCCGATAAGTCATTTTGAACAAATACTGATTCAATGAAGACTCGATTATCAAATCCCCACGATTCTCCCACAGCCATAACATCACCTCCTGAACAATCTCTTCGGCATCTTCCAGCGACACCAAGCGGTGAGCATAGGCACACAGCATAGGATAGTACCTTCTGAATAAATGGTCAAAAGCATTACCATCCCCCTGTCGGAGAGCATTAAGCAAAGACAAGTCTTCGACGGTATGATTCATAGTATAATAACTGTTTTCCTTGCGCACAAAGATAGCGGTTTTTATCGGAAAAAACTTTTTTTTGAAAAAAAAGCATTTTTCGTTTAGATACCTTTCATTCTCGCTTGTCTTAATAATATAAAGGAAAACATTAAAGTATAATTCATGGAAAACCATACCGATATAGAAACTTTGTTAACTAAATATTTCGAAGGGAAAACCACTCCTCCGGAAAATGAACAGATAGAAGCATGGCTGAATGCCGACGAGGAACATTTACATATAGCCAGGCAGCTGAATACGCTCTATCTGGCTGTAGACACACAGCATATCACAAAGAAAATAGATACGGAAAAAGCGTTAGATAAGGTAAAAAGCAAAACAAAAGTTAGAAACCTGTCCTGGTGGGGATGGACACAACGCATTGCGGCCATCCTGTCCGTTCCCCTCCTGATAGGTGTATTGGCTCTGTATCCGGGCAGACGGCAGCCGGTAGTCACCGCTCAGATGGTGGAAATAAAAACCAATGCAGGCATGACTACCTCCGTCCTGTTACCGGACAGCACGGTAGTTCACCTCAATTCGGAATCCTCCCTCCGCTATCCCACCTTTTTCGCCGGCGATGTACGCCAAGTGGAGTTAAACGGTGAAGCTTATTTCGATGTGACCCATCATCCCCGGAAACGATTCATCGTCTCCACCCCTCACCATTCGCAGGTGGAAGTGTACGGAACAAGTTTTAATGTGGAAGCATACGGTAATGAAACTCCCATTTCCACCACGCTTATCAAAGGCAGCGTAGGGTTTATTTATAAGAATAACAAAGGAAAATTTCAAAAGAGTATGCTCTCCCCCAGACAGAAGTTAGTTTATTCCCCACAAACCGGGGATATCAAGTGCTACGTCACTTCGGGCGAATCGGAGATTTCATGGAAAGACGGCAAGCTCATCTTTAATGACACTCCGCTGGATGAAGTGCTGCACATGCTTGGCAAGCGGTTCAATGTGGAATTCGTATTATCCAACAAAGAACTAAAAGGCTGTTCGTTCACAGGAACATTCACCCATCAGCGCCTGGAGCGTATTATGGAATATTTCCGGATTTCTTCCCGTATATGATGGCGGTACATTGACAGTGCAGATATAAAGACGGAAAAGCTGAAAATAGAAGTGTACTAATATACGTTTAACCCTTAATTTAAATACTAGAAAAATGAACAGACAACAGGCTCCCTAAACAAAAAACATACGGGAGGATATTGGCGTATCACCCCGTATGAAAAATCATCTTTCTATGCTTGTTTGGCGACAAGCAAAGACAACATTTTATTAACTTTATCTCAATTACAAAATTATGAAAAATTATTTTAGCGTCCAATTATTATGGATGATAAAGTCGTGTAGGTTAATCTTAAATAAAACTCCATTACCTATGAAACTAAGTGTACTCTTTTTAATCTGTTCGTTAAGTATGACTTATGCGGCAGAGTCGTATGCGCAAAAGACCATGATCAGTCTTGAAGTACGTAATGAAACAGTTGGCACTGTGTTGGAAAAGCTGAAAAAAGAATCGGGGTTTGATTTCTTCTTCAACAATAAACACGTAGATCTGAAACGTATTGTATCAGTTTCGGCAAACAACAATAATATATTCAAGATACTAGACCAGATTTTCGCAGGAACGAATGTGAAGTATTCGGTGCTTGAAAAGAAAATTATTCTTTCTACTGAGATTGTGCAAGGAATACAGCAAGGACAAATTAAGGTGACAGGTATTATAAAAGATAATGCGGGTATTCCCATCGTCGGCGCAACGATTATGGAAAAAGGAAGTACAAACGGCACAGTTTCTGATCTTGACGGAAACTTTAGTCTTCAAATGAGCAGTCAAGGAACAATACTCATTTCTTACATCGGTTATATTACACAAGAAATTAAAGTCGATAAAAATGATAAGCTTATTATAACATTAGAAGAAGATACAGAAACATTGGACGAAGTAGTGGTGGTAGGCTATGGTGCCATACAAAAACGTTCGGTATCCACCGCCATCTCAACTGTAAAGGGAGGAAAAATCTCAGAGATGCCGACATCAAATATATCACAAAGCCTTGTGGGTATGTCGTCAGGTATCACCTTACAACAAATCAGTGGGGAGCCGGGAGCCGCTCCGGCAATCCGGGTCCGAGGAGCAGGCTCCATCAATAGCGGGAATGATCCCTTATTTGTAATCGACGGTTACCCCACAACAGACGCAGAACTTTTTAATAATATCAACCCTGCAGACATTGCTGACATTCAAATACTAAAAGATGCAGCCTCCTCTGCCATTTATGGTTCCAAAGCAGGAAACGGTGTAATTATTGTCACTACTAAACAAGGACAAACAGGAAAACCTAAAGTTAGTTTTTCCACACAAGTAGGATGGAGTGAAGCCCAAAATTATGTGGACGTACTAGAAGCTGATGATTATATGGACATGATCATTGAAGCACGCACAAACAACGGAAGTATTCAAAATTTTCCCAAGTTGATTCAGATGAGAGAGAGTGGGAATTACGAAAACACGAACTGGCAAGATGCCATATTCCGTAATGCACTGAATTATAGAGGAACAGCAACCATTACAGGAGGTACAGAAATTTTAAAATACAACTTCTCTGCCAACTATCAAAACGAGGATGGCATCCTGTTAAACTCTTTTTACAAAAGAGTCGGAATCAAAGGAGGATTTGAAGCAAATTTATCAAAGAAAATAAAACTAGGAGTCAATTTCAGTACAACCTATAGCAAAAGACGCCTCCAACAACCAACCGGTGGAAATACTGAAGACGTAACAGGCGTAATTGCCCAAGCATTGTCTATGCCACCTATACTTCCTGTTTATCAGAATAACGGAGATTATACTCAAATAGCTCAACATTATGCAGACTTAGGACTTAATAACCAACTTCGCAATCCTGTTTCGAATTTACTAGAAAATCGGAATGACAAATGGTCTATCCGCACAATGTCCAATGCCTATTTTGAAGTAAAACCCATTAAAGGACTGACATTACGCACATCGGTAAACTTTACAACTAATGCAGCAAAACAAGACTATTACCAATCCGCCTTTTTACTAGGTAAAAGTTATACTGGTAACAAATCCACACCGGATTTGACTAGCATAGACGGTTACCGTCTGTCTGGATTTGGTTATAATGCCTATTGGTCCACTACAGCAACTTATGATGTTACATTTAATGAAAAACATCATTTGAACGCCATGATCGGATATGACTTCGAATACAATAGTGATTTTGAAGTACAACAAGACGATCGGACTGATTCTGATAATCCCATTGCCTATAACAACACATCTATTACTAACGTAAATGGAGCGAAACTATGGACAGGTTCTTCCGAATACTCCAATTATGTATTTGACGCCATGTTTGCCCGTCTAGTGTATGATTATAATTATAAATATGTATTTTCTGGTTCTGTCCGTCGCGACCGTTCCAGCAAATTCGGACCGGACAAACGCGCAGGATGGTTTTATTCGGGTTCATTGGCATGGAATATAACCGAAGAAGACTTTATGAAAGATATACACTGGCTCGACATCGCTAAACTACGTGCCAGTTATGGAATAACAGGTAATGACCAGATAGGAAATGATTATGCATGGATATCTACTATCAGTTCAGATCAAAATGTGGTGTTTGGTACAACAGCCATACCTACTTATTATCCTAGTGGCTATTCAAACCGACAATTAGGATGGGAGAAAAACAAACAAATGGACTTAGGGTTTGATATTGGCGTATTCAATGCCTTGAATATAGTAGTAGATCTCTACAAGAGGACTAGTGACATTGTGATGCCAGCCAATATTCCTAATTTCAATGGTATAGCAGGCAGCGTTTATATGAATGCCGGACAAATTGAAAATAAAGGTATAGAAATCCAAGTTTCCGCCACTCCGTTTAAAGGAGATTTTTCCTGGGAAACGACTCTTAGTTGGTCCAAAAACAATAATAAAATTCTTTCACTTGCCAACAATCAAAATCAACTTGCCAATGCAAGTGCAGGAACCAAATGGGGGAATGTAATGAGGAACTATGTAGGACGTCCGATGGGTGACATGTATATGCTAAAAGTTATAGGCACATTTAATACAGAAAAAGATTTAGCCCAATATGCTAAAAACGGAACTCAGGATATTGGAGATTTAATATTTGAAGATTATAATAAAGACGGCACTATTGACGTCAACGATTATCAATTGGTAGGAAACTATCAACCAGACTTTACCTTTGGATGGAATAATACCTTTATCTATAAAGATTTCGATTTGGCGGTCACTATTGACGGACAATGCGGAGGTAATGTAATTTATGCAGCTGCACGTGCTTTTTCTTTAAACCGATACGATGACAATGTACTAGCAGAATCCGGCTTAGGACGCTGGAAGTCATCAACCGATACCGGAAACGGAATGTCACACAAAGCTGGAACAAATAACCTAGGCAGCAATATTGGCCCCTCCACAAGATATCTTTATGATGCAGACTTTCTACGTATTCGTAACGTATCCCTTGGATATACATTACCGAAAAAATTCTGTAAAATAATCGGCATAGAAAATATGCGCATCAGTGCTAATGTACAAAATCTATGGACCTTTGACAAATATCCAGGTTATTCCGTTGAAGCAAATTATGAAGGGAACTCCGCTACAAACAACGGGGTGGACTTTGGTGGATATCCCATCTCCCGCACATTTACTTTCGGTCTTAATTTCAACTTTTAACAACGATACAATATGAAAACTTTCAATAAATTAATTTCATTTGCAGTCATTTCCATGACAAGCCTTACCTATACCGCTTGTAGTGACGGATTTTTTGACCGTTACCCTACCGATTCCATGCAAATGGAAACCTATCTGAAAAATGATGCAGAACTGCAAAACATACTTCTCAATGGTTATTATCACCTACAAGACATCACACTAAATGTGAATTATGTCAATAGTTTGGCTACAGATGAGGGATACGACTATAAAAAAAATAACTCCCTTGATCACATCAGCCTGAACGAAAGTACATGGGACGCAACCTTAGGAATCACTAGTGAAATATGGGAACATTGTTTCAATATGATAAACCGCTGCAACAATGTTCTTCAAAAACTAGATAATGCCTCGGAAACGAACAAAACACAATATGAAGGTGAAGCTAAGTTTCTCAGGGCGTATGCCTATTTCACGCTTGTAAGACTTTTTGGAGCAGTACCTATCACTACAGATCCAATAGATGATTACTCAACCCTTTATGATTATGGACGGAGCAGTGTGAACGAAGTCTACAGCTTGATAAAAGACGACTTGAAAACAGCCATAGCCAATCTGCCAAACTACTATTCCGCCAATAACATGCAAGGACGAGCGACAAAAATAGCAGCTTATACCATGCAAGCAGACGTTTTTATGACATTGCAGGATTTTAATTCAGCTAAAAATTCTTTAGAAAACATTCTGGATTATGCCAATCAAAATAAGGAAAAATTAGATTTAGAAAATGATGTCTTACAGATTTATGCTTCAGACAACCCAATGGGAAAAGAAATCATTTTTGCTGCTCAATACAACAACGGTGCAACAGTAGTGGCTAACCCACTTATGGGACGTTGCATACCAGCAGCTCGACCATCTACTCAGCCCGCTTACATTTATCCAGACGGAACCAGTTCTACCATCACTGTTTCACAAGGCACCAGTTGTCTGTTAATGACATGGGAACTTTACAATACATTCAAAGCCAACAACAATGACCAACGCTTTCAAAAATTAATATACAATGGGATTTATACAGATGACATATCAGTAGCCAGCAACGAGGTAGACATCACAGAAGAAGGATACACTTACCTTCCTGTCACATTAAAATATTTCGACTTTGGTAATGAGGGTATGACAACTTGCGCCTGTGGTAACGACAATATCATTTATCGATATGCAGATGTATTGTTAATGTATGCCGAATGTTTAAACGAAACCGACAATACTCCATCTGCCGCCAACTATCTAAATATAGTAAGGACTCGTGCCGGACTATCAAATACAACTGCTACTACACAAGAGGAAATGAGTATAGCCATCGAAAATGAAAGAATGTTGGAACTATGTTTTGAAGGACATAGATGGTATGATTTAATCCGTCGGGGAAGAATTACAGAAGTAATGGAAAAACATTTTAGCCACCGTACACAAGGACTCAACCCTACATTTCAGTCCAGTAATAATGGAATGAATGTAAGTAGTCTATCTGACATCACCGGCACACCTGCAACATGGAAGTGGACGGGAACATCCGCTGCTGTTCTGTTTGGAATCCCTTACGACCAAATTCAGCTTTCAAACAATTGGGAGCAAAATGAGTTATATTAATCCTTTATCCATAAAATATGAAAAATAATATCTTAACCGGCAGTTTATATACTGCCGGTATCCTTCTACCCCAAATTACCTTTGCAGAGATTCAAAATGACAAAGTAAGTCCAGACAGACCGAACATCATCTTTATTTTAGCAGACGATATGGGATATGGAGATTTATCCTGTTACGGCAATCAATATGTAAAAACACCTAATATTGACCAACTAGCCGAAACCGGGACCCGGTTCAATCAATGTTATGCAGGAAGCGGTATTAGTTCACCATCCAGATGCGCATTGTTGACTGGTAAAAATACAGGAAATACCCGTATACGGGATAACATGTGTACAGCCGGAGGTATTGCCGGAATCAAAATAAATCCCAATGGTGATTCCACCATTGTCAGGAGAGCTAATCTATTACCACAAGATACAACCATTGCCACCGTATTAAGCGCAGCGGGTTACCGAACTTGCTTAGTAAACAAATGGCATTTAGATGGCTACGATAAAGGAGCCTCTCCTAATCATCGCGGATTTGACGAATTTTATGGATGGACTATCTCTACGGTACACAGTAACTCTCCTTATTATTATCCCTATTATCGTTTCCACGGTGACTCACTCATCCACATCCCGGAAAATGCAAATGGAAAACATGGTATTCATAACAACGACTTGAGCACAAACGATGCCATCGCTTTTATAAAAAGGAATAAAGACAATCCTTTTTTTCTTTATTTAGCTTTTGACGCCCCTCATGAACCCTATAATATAGATCAAACAGCATGGTATGAAGGACAAGAAACATGGGAACCTAATACTAAACGTTATGCTTCATTGATTACTCACATGGATGCTGCTATCGGACGTTTATTAAACGAACTAGAACAACTTAATTTACGAAAGAATACATTAATTATTTTTGCCTCAGACAATGGGGCCGCCATCCAAGCTCCTATTAAAATATTAAATTGCAATGCTGGATTCAAAGGTCGAAAAGGAATGCTTTACGAAGGTGGGATCCGAGTACCTTTCATTGTCAATCAACCAGGAATGGTACCTATACAAACACTAGACAATCTTATCTACTTTCCAGATATGATGCCCACATTAGCAGCATTGGCTAAAGGAACAAAGCATTTGCCAAAACAAATTAATGGTATAAACATCTTACCGCTTTTCTATGGAAAACAAGTTGATACAGACAACCGCTTATTATATTGGGAATTCCCAGGGAAACAACGTGCAGCCAGAAAAGGAGATTGGAAGTGTGTAACCATCCATCCTAATCAACCTCTAGAATTGTATAACTTGAAAGAAGATCCAGAAGAGACAAATAATCTCGCAAAAAAATACCCTAGACGAGTAAAGGAGTTCGATGAAGAAATGCAAAGAATGCATATTCCTACCCCCAATTGGCCTCAGCCAGGAGAACAATTCTGAAGTTTATATGTAGAACGAGGGCTAATGCAGTCCTCGTTCTACATATAAATACAAATAATTTTATTAGCAAAAGTATATACAAACATTTTTATACATCCATTTTTAAATAGAATTCTGTTGAACACTAAAAAAACTATTTTCACTGATAACAATGAGATTCTTATTAGCCAATATAAATGTTGACATAAGAGAAGCACAATACTTCCCCCCCCCTCAAGATTAAAATCAAGTGAAAACCTTTAAGATAAAGCCTACTATGAGAACTTGACACCCATACTTTCAACAAAGAACAATAACACTTCACGCGTTTTTTTGTACGATAATACAGGATTTGAGACTAAAATCCATGTTAGAAATTATTTATAATTCAGATATTTGCACAACAAAAAGATAAAAGGACATGATGAAATATTTACCATTCTTGTTGTTCCTCTTATTGAAAGCAGGAACAGCTACAGCTCAAAACAATTTAGTAGTCAACGGTATTCCATGGTTTGATGACAAGGGAAATATTGTCAATGCACATGGTGCTTGTATTGTGGAAGAAAACGGAAGATATTATCTTTTCGGAGAATGGAAATCGGACAAAAGTAACGCTTTCCCCGGCTTCTCATGTTATTCTTCGGATGACCTTGTAAACTGGAAATTCGAGAACATTGTCCTTAGAGTCCAACCCGAAGGCATCCTTGGCCCCAATCGCGTAGGTGAGCGTGTAAAAGTGATGAAATGCCCTAAGACGGGCGAGTATATCATGCTGATGCATGCCGATGATATGGGATACAAGGACCCTTATATCGGTTTAGCCACCTGCAAAACGATTGCAGGTGACTATCAGTTGCAGGGACCGTTGCTCTATAAGGGACAACCGGTAAAACGCTGGGATATGGGAACTTTTCAGGACACCGATGGAAAAGGATATTTACTGATTCATCATGGCCCTGTTTATCGGTTAAGCGATGATTACCGTTCGATAGAGGCTGAAGTGGCCCACATTAAAGGCATGGGCGAATCACCGGCCATGTTCAAAAAGAACGGTGTCTATTTCATGCTTACCTCAAACCTGACCAGTTGGGAGAAAAATGACAACTTCTATTTTACGGCTCCCCAGATAGAAGGTCCTTGGACGAAACAAGGGCTGTTCTGCCCGGAAGGCAAGCTGACCTACAATTCGCAAAGTACATTTGTATTCCCGTTGAAATGCGGTAATGATACCATACCTATGTTTATGGGGGATCGTTGGTCTTATCCGCATCAGGCCTCAGCCGCCACATATGTATGGATGCCTTTACAAGTGGATGGAACAAAAATATCCATCCCTGAATATTGGCAGGCATGGGACATCAGGAAGCTAAAACCGGCAGACGCTCTGAACAAAGGGAAAAAGTTGTACGGGGCATGGAAATCCAATCAAAAAGGAGACGTGTTGGAGATAGCGTTCAAAGGAACTCATGCTGCTATTGTTGGAGAAACAAACCCTCATGGCGGATATGCCAAAGTAAGTGTATTAAATGCCGAGAAAGATACTGTATATTCTTCATTGGTAGATTTCTACAGCAAGTATCCGGAAAAAGCAATTCGAATTATAACACCGAAAATGCCGGAGGCAAGTTATACCTTACAGGTTGAAGTAACAGGAATACGACCGGTATGGACAGACAAGACTAAAACAATCTATGGAAGTGACGACACTTTCGTAACGATAGACAATGTCTATCACTTTTGAGCTATTCCATATCTTATGCAAAAGGGCTGAGATATAGAATGAACCATGCAAAAGACAGAAGAAATGTAACACCGGAAAATTTGAAGTATAATAATTGCTAATATATTAATAACGATGAGAAATATTATAATAATGCGCAATTTCATATTTCTAAACAGAAAAATAAGAAGATTACTTTTACTGTTAGTTACTTTTTTTTGTGTGTTAGAATGATGGGAGAAACGATTATTCCGGATTCCATTTCCAATCCCATTTGCACGGGATTCCATCCAGATCCTTCTATCTGCCGGGTAGGAGAAGATTATTATTTAGTCACTTCATCATTCACATGGTTTCCCGGACTTCCTATTTATCACAGCCGTGACCTGACTAACTGGTCGCTTATCGGTCATGCATTAACCAATCCCAAGGCTATCGACTTTAACGGTATGACGGATAATGACGGCATCTGGGCCCCCACTTTGCGTTATCATAATGGAACATTCTATCTTATCACCACAGCTCATGGCTGTGGTGGCAATTTCTACATGACAACCAAGAATCCGGCCGGTCCCTGGTCGGATCCGGTGTGGCTGAAAGATGCTCCCGGCATTGACCCTTCTCTTTTTTTTGATGAGGACGGACGCTGTTATTATACAGGCAATCGCTGGGATTTTAAGAGCGCATGGCCTGCCCAGTGTGCCGTATGGATGCAGGAGCTGGACCTCCAAAAAAGATGTCTGGTCGGAGAACGAAAAACATTGGCCTATGGTCATGCGGCTAATGCAAAATACGCCGAAGGGCCTCATTTATACAAAATAGAGGACCACTATCTATTGTTGATGGCCGAGGGCGGTTCGGATTATAACCATGCTGTTACCGCCCTCACTGCTAAATCCCTCTGGGGACCGTATGTACCTTGTACCGTCAATCCCGTATTGACACACCGCCATCTTGGCAAGGACTACCCTGTGCAATCTCTCGGACATGCCGATTTAGTACAGACACCGGACGGGCATTGGTATGCCGTGTTCCTCGGCAAACGGGTGGTGGAAGGCGGACTGGTTCCTTTGGGACGCGAAACCTTTCTTTGTGAGGTGAGTTTTCAAAACGGTGAACCTATCTTCAATCCCGGCATTGGTGTTATCGGAAACCGATTGAAACGTCCACTTTTACCATGGACGCCGGTGTCGAAGACAGATAAACAGAATGATTTTGAAAGTTCTGCTTTATCACCGGAATGGGCTACAATGCGTATCCCTGAGCAACCTTTCCATCATTTTGCCGATGGCAACTTGTTTTTGTCTCTCCGACCTGAGATGGCGGACAGTCTGGTATGTCCCTCCATGCTTCTGCTCCGTGTACATTCCCATAATTTTTCTGCCACCACAACAATGAGTTTCTCCACCCGTCGGGCGAACGAATGGGCGGGTTTGGTTCTGTATCGTACAGCTAAAGGCTATTATTCATTACTGAAAGGAAAGAATGAAATCCGTTTGACAA
>ERZ825159.2109-NODE-2109-length-16973-cov-7.381546_pt1 | contig 16973 bp, 16 predicted proteins | sample MGYA00519932_ERZ825159 | MGnify/ENA primary metagenome ERZ825159 (study PRJEB31778, sample SAMEA3449191) | human gut metagenome | biome: human gut; feature: human-associated habitat; material: faeces | place: United Kingdom | collected 2010/2012 ...
TGGGGCTTATCAAGCGCACCAGTGCAGAGTTCCGGCAAACTGTTGTGATGATTACGCACAATGACGACATTGCCCGCCTTGCAGATCGGATTGTCCGCATTGAGGACGGAAAGATTGTGGAGTAAGGAGGTGGCAGGCTATGACATGGCCTTTTGAAAATGATACTCACAAAGTGGAGAAAAAATTAGCGACGCAAAGTCTATCCGCAAATAAACAACGAAATTTCCTCGCAGGGATTATCATGTTTATTGCCTCTCTATTGTTAGCATTTTCGACTATCTTACTTTGTAATGCCACAATAGATACACAGATAATCTCTCGTGTCGATAACACACAGGAAATACTTAGTGTAATTTTGGGGATTGCTATTGTTCTGCTACTCACAGCAGGAATCGCTATTAAAAATATCATGTATATTTCCATATTACAGCGCACACGAGAATTTGCACAGTTGAGGACTGTGGGAGCGACCTACCGACAGATCAAAGCAGTCATTCATAACGAGCGAAAACAGTTATCTTGGAAGTATATTTTAGGCGGTTTGCTATTGGGTTTTCTTTTTAATTGTGTATTACCCTTGAAATTATATTTGGTGCCCAGTGTGGCCTGCACATTGCTTTCCGGTGCTTTTGTATGGTTCATTGTTTTTTGGTCATTCCGTACACCGGCAAAACTGGCTGCGTCTTTATCCCCTATGGCGGCATTGAGGACAGAGGAAATAAAATCAGCTAAAATTTTCAAAAAAAGCAGTCGTATCAATCCTAATGGTTTGGCAAAAAAATACTTTTTCAGTAACCGTAAAAAGGCATTTTATACGCTGCTATCCCTTGTGTTGAGCGGAGTCCTTGTATTTGTAGTCTTTTCGGTAGTTTCGGCTATTGATATAAAAGAGCTTGTCCGGCAACCGTATTATGAAAACAGCAGCATTTATCTTAAACTGAACTCAACAGCTGCCGAAAACGCTACTCTTGAACTGATGAAAGATAGTCCTTTTACGGAGGAATTGAAAGCGCAGATTGAAAATATCTCTGGTGTAACAGAAATTTATCCATCCAAAAAATTAGATTGTGAGATCGTCGTTCCCGGTCAACCTGAGAATAGATATGAACTATCCATCAATAGTATTGTCGGCACAACCAGTTTTGAAACCCAACTGGTTGAGGGTGATATGCCTTATTCTCCAAATACAAACAGCACTATTCCGATTGTGATAAATCGTGCCTCTCCTTACTATGAAAAAACAGGTCTTTCCCTGAGTTTGGGAGATCATTTTTCCGCATCAGTAAATACGGGAATGTCTACAAAAGAAATTGATTTTTCAGTATGTGGTTTCATCGAAAATAAGGACAAAGGTAGCGTATTCTATACGACCCCTGAATATCTGGACTTTTTAGCAGAAATAAATTGTGATCTGGCATGGTACATTTGTACTGAAGATATGCAAACGAAACAGGCTGTTGAGGAAATTAAGGCACTGGTGGCTTCGGATAACCGTATAAATACTTCCATATTTGCGGATGATTTATCTGAATATCAGGCGTATTTTTATAACGCCAAAATTGTTGTTACAGCAGTGATAGTGTTGATATGTTTGTTTGCTTTTGTCAATTTGCTTAATACTTGCATTACAAACACCGTTATACGCCGCCATGACTATGCGCTGTTAGAGGCCGCTGGTATGACGAAAGTACAAATTTATCAAACACAGAGTGCAGAAAACAGGATTTATTTTTTTGGTAGTTTAATAGGGAGTTGTGTGGTAGGCATACCGCTGGGGTTCCTTTTATGCAACAAGATCGCAGAAATACCCGGATTATCCTATATTTCCTATCGCTTCCCGTGGCCGTTTCTACTCCTGTATTTCGTGCTTGTTTTTGTGGTTCATATAGTAGTAACAGTGTATCAAAGACACATTTTAGCGAAGCAGTCTGTAGTAGAGCGTATTAAAGCGATTGAGTGAATCAATGTAACTAAAGTTTCGTTAAAATGAAATCTCTTGTTGAACAAATCAAAGTGACAGTATAATCGTATGGAATCGGCGGGGCGGCGAGTGCTGCCCCGCTTTTTTCGCCATTTCTCAAAAAAATTTTTGAAATGTCCGAGCGTTGTAACAATTCAGCCTGTTTTTCTGTCGAAATCAAAGGCACCTCGGACATTTGTGTAACATTTGTAGTTTATGCTTGTGGTAAATCAATATTGGGGGTGAGGACACATGAAAAAGATACTGCTGATCGACGACAGCGACACCTATACATGGTGTCTGCAAAAATACTTACAGCACCGGGGCTACCCGGTAAAAACGGCTTCCACTCTGAAAGAAGCGCGGGCCGCCATCCAAGAGGAAATGCCGCTGGTGGTCTGCTGTGATCTCGACCTGCCGGACGGTTCCGGCATGGACTTTCTGGACGAGGTGCGGGCCGCAGACAAGGAGCTGCCTTTTATTCTGGCGTCCTGCCATGACAGGGACGACTACGAACAAGAGGCTATACGCCGGGGCGCGACGCTGTGCATGGACAAAATGAAAGGGCTATTGCTGCAAGATAAGCTGGTGGAATACGCTTACCGGCAGTTATCCGACGAAAAGGCCCCGACTTTTCACAAGTTGCTCTTTGTCCATGCGGAAGATACCAGCGCCGAAGTGCTGCGGGCGGCTATGCTGCAAAAGGGCTTTGACCTGATTCTGGTTTCCTCGATTGGGGAGGCCAAGCGCCGGATTTTTGAGGATAAGGAAATAGACCTGATCTTGTGTGATCTGGAACTGCCGGACGGCACAGCAATGGAGCTGTTTCATACGCCGCGGCGGGTGGCGGGGATGTTCCAAATGAAGAATCCCCCTGTCCGGCTTCTGCCGTTCTTTATCCTCACCGAGAACAACGACCCTGCCACGGAATATGAATACCGGCATGAGGGCGTGAACGACTATATCACCGCCCCGGTCAATATCCCGGAGCTGATCCGGCGGGTTCTGTTCTTTGTGGAATGAAACGAGCTTACATATCAAAACATCTGCCTCCACAGCGGGGAAAAGAAAAAAAACCGCTGACGGGCAGAGGATTTCGTGCGCTTTCCTGTATCACTGACGATACGGCGGTTTTGAGTAGATCAAGGCCGCCGTTTCTGTTTGCTTCGACGACCCCTGCACCGTGTTCTGGCATGGCGGCTTTAGGAGGGAGCCGCTATGCAACGAAAACTACTTCGACAAAATCCGACAGGGGTTAGCCTGTCAAAAAAAGCCGTCCCCCGGCAGCGGGGACAAGCGGCTATGAGTATGTACTATACCATGTAGGAAAAGAACATATTGCTTTTTGTTTCGCCCTGTGGGTCTTTGACCTGCCGGGCGAATTTTGTTATTTCCTGCGGCCTGCTATCCGGCGCAAAAAGAAATTTCAAAAAAATGAAAAAAGGAGGCGTTTAGCGGGCAGCCAGAGAGATTCCATTCGCTCTATTGGCGGAAAGGGAGAGAACCACCACATCCCCCATAGAAAGGGGGTGAGAAGATGGAAGCGATCCCCCGCAAATACGGTGAATGGGGCCAGTTTGACCGCTACTGCAAGCTGGTTCTGTACCATGAGGCGATAGATTATCTGCGGGAAATGAAGTGCCGCCGCGACCGTGAAGTGTCGCTGGACGCTGTTTCCCCGGCTGATTGGGACAAGCTCTCGACCGTAGATCGGTATTCCTGCGACAGCTTTACATTCAGTTCGCATGGTTATGACCTACATATCGACAACGAGCTTGTGGCCGAAGCGTTTGCCAGCCTGCCAAAAGACGAGCAGAGTATTTTGATTCTCCGCTTTGTTCTGGATTTGACTGACGAAGAAATTGGCCGCCTGATGGGAATGTCCCGCAGCGCAGTACAGCGCCACAGGACAAGCACCCTGAAAGACTTGCGTATAAAATTGATGGCGTTCATGCCGGAGGGAGGTTAAACGCGGATGAAGCAATCCAGTTACAAGGGCAAAAGCCCTCTGCCTGATTTTGTGATCGACGCGGCCTGCGCCGGTAACGCCGAAGCCGTGGAGCGTGTCTTGCAGCATTACGACGGCTATATCAATAAGCTGTGTACCCGGACGCTCTATGACGGCAGCGGCCAGCCTCATATCTGCATTGACGAGTATATGAAGCGCCGATTGCAAATCAAGCTGATCCATTCCATCGTTAGTCCCATTGGCGACTGACGGTTAAGGCCCCGGCCATAGACAGGCGGCTTTCCCTTTCCCCGCCTGCCTGTTTTCCCGGCGGCCCCTTTGCTCCTTGACAAATACGCCCGCAGGACAATGGCGGCGCGTCATAGGGCAGACGGATACATTCTGTCTGCGCCGAGCCGGGCGGCAGGTGCGCCAAGAGGCTTTCCCTCATTGGGATAAGCGGAGCGATTTTACCGGGCTGTAAAGCAGGTGTGGCAGCCTGCGGGCGACGACGCGCAGACAGGACAATGATACGCCCTTGTCGTCGTAGTCCGAGCGTTTGAAGCGTCGCAGGCAACGAGCAGGGCCGCGTGAGAACCACGCGGGGGTGAGATTCCCGTGGAGCTGTGCCAGCAGCCGTCCGTTATTTTCTGCCCACTTTCGCAAAAAACAACCTTTGTTTTGAAAAGAAAGGGGGCCATGTTATGAGTAATAACGATGTGCCTATTTGGGAAAAATACACGCTTACCATTGAGGAAGCGTCCAAATATTTTCGGATCGGGGAAAACAAACTGCGTCGGCTTGCCGAGGAAAACCCCACCGCTGGCTGGGTGATCCTGAACGGCAACCGCATCCAGATTAAACGGAAGCAGTTTGAAAAAATCATTGATTCCCTTGACACAATATAGTGAAAAAGGGCCTTGCGCGTGTTATAATAGGTTATAAGCGTGTCAAGGCTCTTTCCGTCATGGAAAGGAGCATGACGAAATGCCAAGAAAAGAACGAGATGAAAAAAGACGGGACAACAAAGGCCGCCTTTTGAAGTCTGGAGAGAGCCAGCGATCAGATGGAAGATACGCTTACAAATACATTGACACCTTTGGAGAAACCCAGTTTGTTTACTCATGGAAGTTAGTACCTACCGACAAAGTACCTGCCGGGAAACGGCCCTGTCTTTCCCTGCGCGAGAAGATCAAGCAGATACAGAAAGACCTTGACGACGGGATAGACACCATCGGCAAGAAAATGACCGTGTGCCAGCTTTATGAAAAGTACACCCGGCAGCGCGGGAATGTGCGGAAAGGAACCCAAAAGAGCCGCCAGCAGTTGATGAAACTTCTGTCCGAAGATAAGCTGGGCGCGGCCAGCATTGACAGCGTGAAGCTGTCTGACGCGAAAGAATGGGCCTTGCGTATGCAGGAAAAGGGCGTTGCCTACAACACCATCTGCAACAGCAAGCGTTCCTTAAAAGCCATCTTTTATATGGCCGTACAGGACGACTGCCTCCGCAAGAATCCCTTTGACTTCCAGATCAATGAGGTTATCAACGACGATACCGTACCAAAGGTGCCGCTTACCCCTACACAGGAAAACGAGCTTTTGGACTTCATGCAGAACGATCCCGTCTATGCCAAGTATTATGACGAGGTGGTGATCCTGCTGGAAACCGGGCTTCGTATTTCCGAACTCTGCGGCCTGACGCCCGCCGACCTGAATTTTGAGAAGCGCTTTGTGAATGTAGACCACCAGCTTTTGAGAAGCACCGAGGACGGCTACTATATCGAAGCGCCAAAAACAGAAAGCGGATTCCGTCAAGTGCCTATGAGCGCAGCCGCCTATGAAGCGTTTGAGCGCGTGTTGAAGAAGCGCAGGGACGGCAGGTGCATTGAGGTTGACGGTTATAAGGACTTCCTGTTCCTGAACCGGGACGGCCTGCCCAAAACCGCCGTCAACTATGACGCCATGTTCAAGTGCCTTGCCAAGAAGTACAACAAGTGCCACAAGGAGCCGCTGCCCGATGTGATGACGCCGCACACCATGCGGCATACATTCTGTACCAGAATGGCAAACGCGGGCATGAACCCCAAGGCATTGCAGTACATCATGGGACACGCCAACATTGTAATGACGCTGAACTATTACGCCCACGCTACTTTCCATTCCGCACAGGAGGAAATGGAACGGCTGCAAGCCAAGGCAAAAACCACCGCAGAGGCCAAGCCGGAGCCTGCGGCGGAAAGCGCCGAGGAAACCAAGGCGGCATAAGTAGTACGCAGAATTTACTACTGCTTTTACTACTTTTGAGAGCGACAACATAAGGGGTAATAAAAAGATTTGTGAGGTTCTTCCGATATGAAAAGTGCCGGAAAAGCCCGGAATAACGGGCTATACCGGCATATAAGAACATCTAAAGAGATAATTAGAAATCTATTAAATGATTAATCCAAAATTTTGATTTTTCATAGTTGTACGGGATGCTCGTCCCCACCACAACGTCTTCGATCTTCTCGATGATTAGCCAGTCGCCGTGATGGAGCCGCTCCCCTTTTCCATGAAATAAAGGCGCTCGCCCGCAGAGACCCGGCTGTGAGGGATTTTCCGCCCCGCATGACCATGGTCTTTGTCCCGGCCAGAATTTTGTCCAGCTCTTTTTCCCGCGTTATCGCAATAAACCAGATGTACCATTTTTTCTCCTTTTTCAATCCAGCGCAATGAGGTCAGACTGTTCCTTGTGGTATCTCCCCCAGATGATAAACGGATTGTTGAAAATGCCGCTGTTCATGCCCACCGCGCCGTCTATCTCCGTATCCACAATGGCGGAAGTGCCGATCACCATGCTGTCTGTCAGATCGTGGTTTTCGCAGAACTCTGCCGCCTAACGCGTCAGCCGCAGATAGTCCGCATTGAACTGCGCCAGATTGCCCGAAAACGGCACGTCGCAGGAGCTGACTTCGCCGGTCCTGTTCTTCACGATGGTATTCACCGCGATGGTGTCGTATTGCAGCAGCTCACGCCCCACGGGGAGCAGGTAAAACTCCCTGATTTCGCTTGCAGCCCTGCCGATGCAGTAGCACAGAAGCATATTGAATTTCATCCCGCGTCTGCGGCTGAGCCTGATAAGCGGCGTTACATCCAGCGTTTTGAAAAAGGTCACCATCGGGTTCGGCGCGTCCATCCAGAGCGCATAAGCCTCTGCCCGGGGCGTCGTATTCGGATCAACTGCGGTTGGTTTCATAGAGAATTCTCCAAAGTGTCCATGTCCCCCGCCTGAATGGCGGGGATATTATGCCTGATCTTTTCCTCATCCCAGTCCCACCAGCGGAGATTTTTCAGCTTTTCGGCAGTCGCGTCGTCAAACCGTTTGCGGATGCGTTTCGCCGGGACGCCGGCGACAATGGTATAGGGCGGCACATTCTTCGTCACCATGGCACGGCTGCCGATGATCGCGCCGTCTCCAATGGTCACGCCAGAGAGAACGACCGCATCGTGTGATTTCCACTTGCGAATAAAAATTTCGCACCGCAGGCGATGGAGTAGAATTTGCCGATTTTCAGCTTGTCACCGTTGACGGGATAGTGGTAGAGAACATTGTTCTTTTCAAAATTCCTAGGATCGTGAACAAAAACATTATAGATGGTGTAGTCGCCGACCTGAATATTCGGCCCGGTCACGACGTTTTTCAGATATACGGTCTCCCTGTCACCGGTGCGGGATAAATTTTGTCGCCCATTTTTTCTGCTCAAAGCAGCTGTCCCGGCAGCGTAAGCTTCTCCTTCTCCGGGAAAGTCGCCTCAAATTGTTCAAATGCTTCCGGATCCTTCTCACAGACAAAATATCCCACTGGGTCTTTGTAGGTGCCGGAGATACCGTCCAAAAAACCGGGCGTCAGCTCCTTGATGAGAAAATAATCCGCTTCAGGGTCGTCGGCATAGCGGATACCCTTTATTTTGGCAGGCACAAAGCCGGACTTGCCGTAAAAGTCAATATTGCCGGTGATGGCAAGTGCTCCTGCACCCATTTCCTTGGCTTTTTCCATGGAATAGTCCAGCAGCTTCTTTCCGTAGCCCTGCCGCTTGTATGCGGGCGCAATGCCGATGGGGCCGAAGGTCATGATCGGCACCTTTCTTCCGTCGTCGCAGTCGATTTCCGACCGCACATAGATGACCTGCCCAATCAGCTCACCGTCCAGCTCCATGACGAAGTCCAGCTCCGGCACAAATGCCGGGTCATCCCGATAGCAGTGCAGCACATAGTGCTCCATGCAGCCGGGGCGGTAGACATTCCAAAAGGCCTCGCGGGTCAGGTTTTCAACATTGCGATAGTCATCTTTGGTTTCCAAACGAATGGTGATCTTCTTTTCTGACATGGCGTTTCTCCTTATCTCTTGTCAATAATTTTGTCGATCAGCCCGTAAGCAAGGGCTTCCTGCGCCGACATGTAGTTGTCGCGCTCCGTATCGGCGGCAACCTGTGCAAAGGGTCTGCCTGTATTCTCGGAAAGAATGCGGGTCAGCCGCTGTTTGGTTTTCTGCATTTGTTCGGTCACGATCTGAATATCCGTGACCGGGCCGTGTACGCCGTTCCCAGCGATCAGCGGCTGGTGGATCATGTTTTCCGCATTCGGCAGTGCGATCCGCTTGCCCTTTGCGCCGCCTGCTAACAGGAAAGCGCCGAAGCTCGCGGCCAGACCGATGCAGATGGTGGACACGTCGCACTTGATATACTGCATGGTGTCGTAAATCGCAAACCCGGCCGTGACCGAGCCTCCGGGGCTGTTGATGTAGAACTGAATATCCTTGTCTGGGTCTTGTGCTTCCAGAAACAGCATCTGCTCGACGATGGAACTGGCGGATGCGTCCGTTACTTCCTCACCGAGAAAAACAATTCGGTCGGAGAGGAGCCGGGAAAAAATGTCGTAGCTACGTTCGCCGCGACTGGTTTGTTCGATCACATAGGGAATGATGCTCATATATGTTTACTCCTTGATTTCTTTTGGTTTCATACAAAACAGGTGAATGCCAAGCGCCGCATTGAAGCCTGTTGCAGCAAACACGCTGAAACGCTCGACCACGCCGAAATACTCGGCAGGGACGATTTTCATACCCATTGCGCCCACAAGCATCATGGCCAATGCGACAGCGGCGCAGACACCATAAGAACGACAGTTTTTGCTCTTGGCTCCTGCGACGATGATCATGGTCAGTGATACGATGGACAGCAGCACCACCAAAGCGGTTGTGACCATGTGCATCACATCCTGAAAGGCCCCGGCATAGCCGCTGCTACTGAGCGGGAACATCCGATACCTGACCGCCGAGATCCACTCCATGATGGCGAACAGATAAATGCCCGAACGGAGCAGCTTGGTTTTCTGTCCTTGGATGCCGATACAGACGACGGTCGCGCAAACGACCTCGCACGCATTGTAAAGGGCGCTCAGCTGATTCCAGAGTGCCAGCGATGGCGCATTGGCGGCACTCAGGTCGCTGACAGCCTGTGTCATCCAGTTATAGCCGGGATAGGTCAGCGGCGCAAACACGACCGCCGCCGTGTACGAAAGAAAGCTGACAACGCCCAGCAGCCCTAATTTTTGAGTCAAAGATCGCTTCATTTTATCGCTCCCTGTGCTTATCAAGTTTGGCTTTCCCAAAAGCACCGATAGGGCTGAAAGCCTGCTGCCGCATAGAATTTCTGCGCCGACTCATTGAATGTCCAGACATCCAGTGTCACCTGATCAAAATCTCGATGTTTTGCTTGCGCTTTGCAAATGTCAGCAAAAGGATTGAATCGACACGGTGAGATGTGCCGCATGGGCAGCGCAAAGATCACAAGCCCGATCCACGAAAAGGATACCTTCAGATTCATAAAGCAACACCGGCTTTCACAGCAAATTCAGGCAGCTTTGCGGGCTTTCCATAAATGGCAATCAGCGCGCGGAACTCCCGGCGGAACGCCTCACGCAGCTCTGCCTCCGTCAGGTGCAGATGATCCGTATTGGCGAGGATCGCCAGTCCGTAGGTAAAGTAGATCATATCCTGATGAAAGCGGCGGGCGACGTTCTCCGCATATCCAAATTCATCGACAATCACGCCGATGACCTCCTGCATCAGAACATCGCTTTGATATGCCCCTGGCTGTTCGCCCTCCAGATAGAGCCAGCGGAACAGCTGCTTTTCCTCGGCGGCGAATTTGACGAAGCCCATGCCGTAGCTGCTGTAGCGGCTGTCGCTCCCCTCGTGGGCGCGCAGAGAATCCCACACGCGCTGTGTGTGCAGTTCGATCGCACGCTGCGTCAGCGCGGCCTTCAGTTCGTCCATGTTCTTGAATGAAAAGTAGATCGGCTGCGTGGAGCAGCCCAGTTTTTTGGCGACGCTGCGGGCATTGATGGCAGAAAAACCGTCGTCACGCAATACCTCCACCGCAGCGTCGATGATCTGTTCCTTTGAAACTTTACTGACTGCCGGCATAAGCACCATCCTTGTATAATAACACTGCGTTATATATAACGCAGCGTTATTATATCTTGTGGGACGTGATTTGTCAAGCGGCATGTTATTCTCCTGTTTCAATGGAGAAAACCCGGAAGTTCCACCCGGCATAGCTTGACACCGCCGCGGTAAAGTGCTATAATAACGGCAGTCATCCCATGACCATAGAACATTCATTGTCCTATAAAGAATGCAGCACATGGGAGTTCAACACAAGGGAGGAATGTATAACATGAAACGAGTGATCGCACTGCTGCTGACGCTGGTCATGCTGCTGGGCCTGGTGCCCACGGCTCTGGCCGCCGAAGCCGCCGCCCCCGACGGGACCGTGGTGAAGGCGGAGGAGGTCAGCGGCACCCCCCGGCTGGACGCCATGGCGGAGAACGACTCTGCGGCGGAAACCACCCAGCCCACCGGGCATCAGCCCGATGATATGGTGACCATCCTCGTGGAGCTGGAGCGCGCTCCCGTGCTGGAGGGCTTTGCCGCGAAGAAAACGGCTTCCACCAGCTCTGCCGGTGCGGAGATCGCCGCCTATCTTGCCGGCGGCCGCGCGGAGAAACAGGATGCCGCCATTCGCCGGGATCAGAAAAAGGTCTTTGCCGAGATCCAGGCGGCCCAGCCCGCCGCTCTCCAGGCGGAGGGCACCTCCACTGCCGGCGCCCCTGAGCTGATGGAGCAGTGGACGGTGCTCTTTAACGGCATGGCCGTCCGCGCCCCCTATGGCATGCTGGATACCATCCGCAGTCTGAAGGGCGTGAAGTCCGCCCATGTGCAGCATGTTTACAGTCAGCCCGCCTCTCCGGCCACCAATGCCGGTGTGGCAGGCTACAGCTATGACATGGTCCACCTGCAGGAGGTCTGGAACAAGGGCTACACCGGCAAGGGAATGCTGGTGGCCGTGGTGGATTCCGGCCTGGACATGGAGTATTCCAGCTGGTGGAGCGATGAGGAGGGCGCCAACGTCACCGGTCTGCGCCGGGTCCACGAGGCCTTCCGGGACGACTCCTTCTACTCCCAGCTCAGCAACAGCGACCTGCGCTATACCAAGGAGTCCCTGCTGGCCTTCCTGAACGGCCGCCAGCTCAATGCCAATAGGCTGAGCCCCGCCTCCAACGAGGCCATGTACAAGACCCGCAAGGTCCCCTTCGCCTTTGACTACGCCGGAGACGCCGACCCCTATACCGGCGAGATCATCAGCGGCGACGTCAACGTCCGCAACAGCGGCAGCAACCACGGCACCCACGTCTCCGGCACCGTGGCGGGCTTTGTCCAGAGCCAGGAGGGCGAGGTCCTCTTTTCCGGCGTAGCCCCCGATGCCCAGCTGATGATGATGAAGGTCTTTGCCGACGGCGGCAACTCCGGCGCCACGGAAAGCGCCATTCTCAACGCCCTGGAGGACGCCATGACCCTGGGCGCCGACGCCGTGAACCTGTCTCTGGGCTCCGACAACGGCTTTGCCTATGACGACACCGCCATCCACGGCGTTTATGCCCGGCTGGAGCAGGCCGGCGTCATCCTGATGACCGCCGCCGGCAACAGCGAAAACTCCCCCGCCCAGGGCAATGAGCGGGGCGGCCTGAACCTGGCGGAGGACCCGGATATCTCCATGATGTCCTCTCCCGCCGTCTACCCCTCCAACCTGGCGGTGGCCTCCATCAACAGCACCATCAACATGCAGAGTGTGCTGAGCTGGAACGACGCCCAGGGCCAGAGCCATACCGTGCCCTTCTCCGACCCCAACGAAGTGGCCATGAAGGGGAAGTTCCCCGAGAGCCAGAGCTTCGTTGTGTATGACGCGGGCTACGGCACCTACATGGACTACTACAACGCCGGATTCAGCAACGGCTACAACGGCGGCAAGACGGGTATTGCCCTGGTCAAGCGCGGCAGCGCAGACGGCAGCACCCTCTCCTTCGCCGACAAGATCAACAATGCCAGCAGCTTCTCCGGCACCAACTACATGGGCGAGAGCTACGGCGTGCTGGCTGTGCTGGTTTATGACAGCGACCCCGCCGCCACCACGCTTATCAACATGAACACGGACAACACCTCGCTGACCTCCGCCTTTATTTCCGGCGTGGACGGCGCGGCCATGATCGATGCGCTGAACGCCGGGCAGGAGGTCCGCATCACCGTTCACCAGCAGGACCAGCTGTCCGACTGGGAGGAGGGCGGCCAGATGTCCTCCTTCACCTCCTGGGGCAGCGGCTCCGGACTGGAGCTGAAGCCCGAGATCACCGCCCCCGGCGGCAACATCTGGTCCACCGTGATGGACAGCAGCTATGTGGAGGGCGCCGGGAAGTACGATGACTATACCGGGTCCTACAGTCTGATGAGCGGCACCTCCATGGCGACGCCCCATATGGCGGGCCTGGCCGCGCTGGTGGAGCAGTATGTCAAGTCCCAGCATCCCCAGCAGGACGCCGCCGCCAGCGCCGACCTGACCAACCATCTGCTGGTGAGCACCGCCGTGCCCCAGCAGGAGAACGGCGTATACGTCTCTCCCCGCCGCCAGGGCGCCGGCCTTGTGAACGCAGCCGCGGCCATTTCCACCCCTGCCTACATCGATGTGGACGGCAAGCTGGTGGGCAAGCTGGAGCTGGGCGACGATCCCGGCTGGAGCGGCAGCTATGATCTGGACTTCCGGGTGGAGAACCTGGGCAGCGACACCCTGAGCTACAGCATGAAGGCCGTGCTTCTGCGGCCGGATACCGCAGAGCAGGACGGCAAGACCATGGTCCTTGCCAGCGATGTGCTGATCCGTGAGGTGGATCTGGGCAGCGTCAGCGTGCCCGCCGGCGGCACACAGGTCAGCCGGACCGTTTCCCTCACCGCTTCCGACATCGCCGCCATCCGCGACCTGTTCCCCAACGGCAGCTATGTGGAGGGCTTTGTGATCCTCACCGCCGCCGACGGCTCCGCGCCTCAGATCGGCATGCCCCTGCTGGCCTTCCTGGGCGACTGGACCTCTGCCCCCATCCTGGACCGCGCCAACTGGTTCGACGAGCCCCAGGACGGCGAAAACGTGATGAACAACGACTGTACCCTGGGCGTCAACGTGGTGGGCAGTACCATCCGCAGCGCCGGGGAAGTGGTGAACTTCCTGAACCTGGGCCAGAACATCTTTGATACCGACATTGCCGCCGAGAGCAAGCAGACAGTTTTCCACCAGGAGAACTTTGCCATCTCCCCGGACGGCAGCGGCTATTTCGACGCCATTGACGACCTTGAGCTCTATCAGCTGCGGGATGCCAAGCTCTTTGTCACCGAGGTCCGGAACAAGAACACCAACGAGCTCTATTTCCGCACCTTCAACACCTATGTGCCCCGCAGCGTCTATCAGGCCGGCTACGGCGTGGTCCTGCCCATGTCCCTTTACTACTTCACGGATGCCTGGGACGGAACGGACCTGAACGGCGACGTCCTGCCCAACGGCACCCAGTGCGTTTACACCATTACCGCCTATGGCGAGGGTGACTACGGCGACACCGTGGACAATGAGGAGCTGGGCCGCCCGGTGACGGACTTCGAGTCCTTCGTGGACGGCAAGGAGCCCACCTTCAACGGCCACAAAATGGACAAGACCGGCGACGTGCTCTCCTTCGACGTGCTGGTGGACACCCAGGCCCCCAAGCTGGAGAACAACGCCGTGACCTTCTATCAGAAGGATGGCCGCACCTATATGCAGGGCACCGTCTATGACGAGGACGGCTCCCTGGCCTCCGTGGCGGTCCACGCCCAGGTGAGCCGGACCTATACCGACTCCACCGGCCGGGAAATCACCGAGTACAACATCGATCTGCTGAATCCCCTGTATTCCCAGAGCATTTATGACGCCGATACCCACACCTTCACCTTCACCGCAGATGTGACGGAGTATCGCGGCAGCTACAACTGGACCGGCAACGTGTATCTCTCCTGCGGCGACTATGCGGCCAATGACCGCACCTATGCCATCAAGGTGGACGCCTCCCAGGGCCTGACCCTGTCCCAGACCTCCGCCCGCCTGCACCCCGGCCAGAGCTTTGACCTCAGCGTGAACAACAACACCGGCTCCACGGCGCCCATCACCCGCACCTCCAGCAACCCCGAGGTGGCCACGGTGGATGAGTTCGGTCATGTGGTGGCTGTGGCTCCCGGCCAGGCCATCATCACCGTGTCCAACGGCACCTACTCCGCCCTGTGCGTCATAGCGGTGGAGGCCTCCTCCACGGAGGTGAAGGACTTCAAGCTGTCCATGGACCACTTCTCCGGCCTGAAGCCCAACGGCGCCATCACCGTCCGGGTGGTGGACCTGCAGCCCGCCGATGTGGAGATCTATCAGAATCAGTGGCTGGTATATGAGGACGACGAGGACTGGGCGGGCCTGGTCAGCGTCTCCCAGAACAGCAGCGACGCGCTGGAGGGCCTTATCGACCTGAACTATCAGGCCTCCGCGGACAAGATCCCCTCCGGAACCGGCCATCTGGACGTCACCATCAACGGTGTTACCCGGACCATGACCTTTGACTGGGAGGACGTCTATCAGACCTCCGACCAGGAGGACCTGCAGTCCGACGCCTACTACAACGAGCAGACCTATTACGTCACCGCCGGTGAGACCGCCAGCCTCATCGCCCGGTACCGCCAGACCCACTCCTTCTCCGATGTGAAGCTGTACACGGCCCAGGGGTATGTTTCCGGCGGCAGCGACAATCCCACCACCGCCGCCACCGGCCTGGTGCTGGACGGCCCGGACTTTGTCCTCTCCGGCAGCGAGCCCTGGCGCGGCAGATTGGTGAACACCGAGGGCTATGCCCTGCCGGAGTCCATCCATGTGGTTTACCGCTATGATTACGGCTATGAGTATGAGCTGACGGAAAACGCCATGTACAATGGCTATACCTATGACCGTACCACCGGCGATATCGTCGTGTCCGCCCCCTACGGCTCCTCCACCACGGTGGTGATCCGGGCAGACGGCACGGAGAAGGCCGGTAATCCGGCGGGTGCCCTCTCCGGCGTCACCTATGACCGTCCCGACAGCACCTACGGTCCCTTCAACTGGACGGTGACGGAGGGCGGCGGCAAGCTGGAGACCGCCGAGGACGTCAACGTTAACGGCACCCGCAAGAACGTTGCCTATTACACCCCCTCGGAGCCCGGCGTCAGCTATCTGACCGCCACCACCAAGGACGGGCAGTATCATGTGAACTTCGCCGTGGTCTGCCTGCCGGTGCAGGCCAATACCCTGCGCCTGGATGATACCCGGGCCACCCTGCATCCCCTGGAGACTCTGGCGCTGAACGCGACGCTGACTCCTACCCCCACCCGGGCGGAGGACGCCGCGCTGACCTGGACCTCCTTCAACCCCGAGGTAGCCACCGTGGATGAAAACGGCGTTGTCACCGCCCACAAGCCCGGCTACGCTTACATCAAGGTGTCCACCGATATCAACACCAGCGTCACCGCCTACTGCGTGGTGGAGGTATTGCCTGGTCAGGGCTATACCGTGACTCTGGACGCCAACGGCGGCATGGTGAAGCCCGACTCCGTCAGCGTCCAGTACGGCATAGCTGTGGGCCAGCTGCCTGTGCCCGTCCGTGAGGGCTATACCTTCGACGGCTGGTATGACGAAAACGGTGCGCAGTACACCGAGGACACCATATATGCCATCGCCGGAGACGCCACCCTCACTGCCCGCTGGACCGCCAATATCTACGAGATCACCCTGGACGCCAACGGCGGCGTCACCGACGTGGCCCTGGTCCAGGTGACCTTCGGCCAGGCCGTTGGCGCCCTGCCCACACCTACCCGGGAGGGCTATGTGTTCCTGGGCTGGTTCGACGAGGTGGGCAGCCGCTATGATGCTTCCACCGTCTACAGCACAGCCGATGGTGTGACCCTCACCGCCCGCTGGGGTCAGGAGGACAGCACCTTCACCATTACCCTGAACGCCAATGGCGGCAAGGTGGAGCCCTCTGCTCTGGCGGTGGTATACGGTCAGGCTGTGGGCACCCTGCCCGTACCCACCCGGGAGGGCTATACCTTCGGCGGCTGGTACGACAAGGACGGCAACCGCTACGACGCCTCCAGCGTGTACAGCGTCAAGGGTGACACGACCCTGACGGCCCGCTGGATCGAAAACAGTGTCCAGACCGGCGACGGGTTCCCCATCTTCCTGCTGAGCGGCGCGATGATGGCGGCTGCCGCAGGCGCTGTGATGCTCCTGCTGAAGCGGCGGAAGCTCATGGGCGAATAAACAGACCGGAAGTGCTTCTGCACAGGCTGTTATAAAAGGCTCTCCGGCACATGTGCGCCGGAGAGCCGGGAAACGAAACAAGCCAAGGCCGGCAGGTCAATGACCTGCCGGCCTTGGCTTGTCAAAAATCCTTAATGGGACATTCTCCGCTGGGGAGCGGCTCCATCAAAGCGCTGCGGACACGGGCGGAGTGAATCCGCCCTTCGGCAAGGTTTTGCTGGGCAAAACGCTTGGGACGCGGCTGCGCCGCGGGGGAAAAGCAGCAGGGGAGCCGACTCAGGAACCGGCAGCTTACCGTTCCTCTCGGAAGTAGCTGAGGCCCAGGCTTGCAGGA
>ERZ825159.2112-NODE-2112-length-16962-cov-3.385639_pt1 | contig 16962 bp, 13 predicted proteins | sample MGYA00519932_ERZ825159 | MGnify/ENA primary metagenome ERZ825159 (study PRJEB31778, sample SAMEA3449191) | human gut metagenome | biome: human gut; feature: human-associated habitat; material: faeces | place: United Kingdom | collected 2010/2012 ...
TATGTAATCAGTAGGAACAGTGCCATTACTATTTTCCTCCGTAAATACCGATTTATCAACGTGTAACATAATTAAATCATATTAGAAATGGGATAAACTATGTACTTTTCTTCAAAATAATATAGTTATTTTTCCGTATGATACTTATATCCCCTCAATTTCTTTTTTACTCCAATTAATATAATACCATATATTATTGCAATAATTATTAGAAAGAGTATCTTATTTACTACATCCATAAATTAAACTCCTTTTCCTATACATTGTCTAGTATATTCATAATAATTTCTTATTCCTATATGCAACTCTGTTAGATCAAAATCACCTATTTCCATTATTCTAGAATTATCTAATATTATTTTTTTAGCATCTACATTTCTAGCCGGTAAATATTTAACCTTAAGTTTCGGTTCCATTTTTTTAATTGCATCAACAATCTCATTCTGCGATGTTCCAGTATTCGAACTTAAATTAAACACCTCATATTCACCTTTATAGTCAATAAGCTTATATAACATTTTACATACATCATCTATATATATATAATCTCTAACAACATTTCCATCTCCCCATATTTCTATGGTTTCATTCGCTAAAGCTCTTTTTATGGCAGCATCTATAAATCCTACACCTTTATGATAATCCTGTCCTGGACCATATGGGTTGGAGATTCTTGCTACAAGCATATTCTTCTTCATTTGAAAATTAAATGTCCTAATCGTATTTTCAATACACAATTTCAAATTTCCATAATGATTTATTGGAACAGGCACTGCATCTTCTGTAATTGGCTGTACATTCTGATTTCCATATACAGTTCCTCCAGATGATAAAAAAATTAATCTGCTATTATTTGCCTTAATAAAAGAACATAATTTAACTGTCTGCACAAAATCTCTTTCATATCCCATTATATACTTTTCATTAGAGTTACCAGGATTTAACGTGCATATGGCATGATATATTACATCTTTATCCTTTATAACTTGTTCAAGAGTGTAATCATCAAAAAAATCTCCTGCAATATATGTTACACCATCCATCGGCAACTTAGGCTGTGTCATATCGAAGCTATATACATCTTCACCATTGTCAACAAGGCATTTACATAGGTTTCTACCAATAAACCCATTACCTCCTAGTACTAATATTTTCCTCATCTTCTTCAATTCCTCTCAAAACTGCTCTTTTCACTTTTTCAGCTTCATTATCCCAAGATGTTGTTGCAGCAAATTTTAATCCAGCTTTTCTCTTCTGTTCTAATTCTTCTTTATTCTCAAGATAGTAAACCATCTTTTCTATAACATCATTTACCTCAAAATCAACCATAATTGAATTTTCGTCATTAACAAGCCATTCACTGTTGGCCCCCTTTGTACATACCGCTACTGAATTAGAAGCCATTACCTCTAGCGGTAATAATGAGAGATTAGTATTTGATAAAACTAAGCACAAATCACACTGTGCATATAGATCTGATAATTCTGATAACGGAACTATTCCAGCATTTATATGCTTAAAGTCTATTCTATACTTACTAATATCTTCTCCTGCAAAAATAACTTCAAGCTGAGGTATTTTCTTTGCAACCTCATTAAGAACTACCATTCCAAATTCAAACGCTCTTCTTGCTGTATATGGTCTGGCATAAAAGAACACCCTATTCTTATTATCACGCTTCTTCCCAGGCTTATATAGTTCTCTATCATATGAAAATAGAAAACTATCTGTTTTCATTCCATACTCGTCATGAAGTTTATCTTTCAGCCAATCTCCTGCCGTAATCCCCCTAAATCCAAATTTATAAGTATTTTCTGCAAATGTGTATTCAGAGCCCACTGCAAAAAATAACGGTTCAAAGTCTTGTACAAAGTAAAACTTTGATATTACATTGTCAAACTTCTTCACAGCATACGCAGTTTGCCAAGACGTTGCAACAATGCCATGTGCATATTTCATTTCACTTATATCCACATGCACTTCAATATCATTACAATCGATCTCATAATACTTCTCCAAAAACTGTTCACACTTGCGGTCTGTATCAAAAGGACCTTTTTCCATTAGGTATACCCTATTATGAATTCCCAAATTTTGAAGTCTGGTAACAAATCTAAATATATTAATGTGTCCACCACCGCCAATACCAGGCACCGGTATAACCCAATTTAATATGATTTTTTCTCCTTTATTTGCCAAATAATCAGCTTCATTAAATGGTATATGATTTCCATTATCTACAACGAAGGAATATTGTGTACAAACATCTATTTTACGATCATTAGCCCTCTGCGCGGCTCTTATTGCTTCACCAATACCTTTTTGTCCATTATTATAATTTGGATTTAAAACTAACCATTTTAAAAATTCTTTCCAATTCTTATTATTACTTTTCATTTTTTTCTCTCCATTAATTTGTTTATATTGTTGAGAAATATGTCTATCTAAATATTGCCTTACCATTTCTGGATACTGCTTATAACATCCACCTAAATATGCGCCTTTACATCTATAATAGTTTCTTCTGATAGCATAATATATCCAATACGCTTTTTTATCTATATTATTCTTTTTATCTAATATATACTTTATATCCTGTTTATCCATGGCAACAGCTTGTCTTATGATTTGACTTCTTTTGTCAAACATTTTCCACTGATATACATTATAGATTCCTTTAAATTCATCATAGTATCTCTGAAAATATGTTTTAAGAGGATAATTGTGAGAATGATATACTGCAGCATATGGACAATATACTTTCTTATAACCGGCTTCCAAAATGTCTCGCGCCCAAATTTGATCTTCCGCAAAATCCACATCTTTATATGGGATTTTTTCCCAAATAATTCGTTTCAAACACGAATTATTATCTGAGAAAAACCCCAAGTATTGCTGATATGACGGATCCGAATAATATCTTTCGGTATCTTCTATATTAAACACTGTATTATCACTTCCAAAATTTTGAAAATGCCTTTTAAGATCTCTTTTATCCAAAACATTGCATTCAGGATATGGATAATGAATTCCAAATCCTCCTGCAATATCCGGATCCAATTTCATAGCATCTATCATATTTTGTATCCAGCAATTATTCACAGGAATTGCATCCTGCGTCAAAAACATTATATACTCGCCTGTTCCCTTAGCGGCTCCGTAATTTCTGGTTTTTCCATGCCCGAACTCATCTGGTTTTATTTCGTATAATATACATGGAAAATTTTTAATTATATTTAATGTATTATCTGTCGATCCTGAATCTACACAAATAACTTCATACTTGTATTCTGTCTTTTGTGAGAAAACAGCCTCTAATACCTCTTTTAATCTATCTCCACCATTTTTTGTTGGAATCACAATGGATACGTCCATTTTATCCTCCTTTTTCATGACTGTTTCTATTTTCCAAAAGTATGTGGATACATTTTTCTTTTAACTTCAATGCCCAATCTCATTCTATCTTTCATATCTATTTCTTCGTATTCAATATTTCTATCATGTAATTCATATTTTTGTATACTACTTATAATAAAATGTGATGCTGCGCCTCTTTTCTCTAATGTATACCAATCAGAATGCACATTACTTCCAACATGAATGTGCCTAGATTGATCATTCTCTGAATACACTAAATTCCATAAATGTTCGTTTTCCTTACTATAGCCATAATCACATGAAACCCACACCTTACTATAACCTACATATCCGCATTTTACCAATATAGACTCAATAGTTTCCGTATGATAATAACTATCACATATTATATCTACTTTTTTACCATTTTCTACTAGTTTTCTATAAACTCGTCTTATATCCTCTCTTGGAACAACATTTTTACATAAACATTCCAATTCTGTCATTTTTATTTGATGTGCACCTCCCTCATCGAAAGGTGATATATTTACTAGTTCGTCATATATTAAATCAATGGATGTTGATGCACCATATTTGCTTTTTGCAACCTCTTCTGCCATCTTTCTTAATTTAACATAATCATCATCTAAATGCATCTTGGTTTTAACCAATTCTACTACATCTTCAACATCATATCCTAAAAAATCTACTAGAGTATCAAAAACTGAAAAACTTATTGTATCATATTGATTTAATTCGTTATAAACCATATCTTCTGTTTCTTCAAGATTTGATTTAAATGGCTTATCCGTGTAATCTATCTTAAGTGGTTCATTTTCTATATCAATAATTCCATTATGATAGCCTCTTTTTTTACTTATAAACGAAATTCCTCTTTCAAGGACATGCGCAAATGTTCCATCTATCTGTCCTTCTTCTGCTGGAAAATCCTTATATTTGATTTTCATATCAAATAATGGTTTTATTGCATCTACTCTAGCCCAAAAAAAGCTCCCGGTTGGATAAATAAATAGTTCATCTTTAAAATCAATTCCAAACCTATTTAATAATTCTTTTCCACCTACTCTATTTCCCATCCAAGAATATCCAATCATAGGAATATCCGGATGCCAATCAGGGAAAATCAATCCAATATTCTTTTCTTTTTCAAATTTTTTCAAAATATATTCTACGCGGTTTATAGACCCTAATAAACAATCTAACGAATATACTCTCCAATCTCCACCACCTGTTTTAATATGTTTAGACTTTTTACTATGCACGTGTAGAATATAATCATATTTTTGTAGTTCTTTTCTATATACAACATAAACAGGTGAAATATCTCTTCCTCTATTTTTACATATTTTTACAATGACTTCATTTACATTTTTAAGACTGGTTTTTGAATGACTTGCAATATATTCCTTGTCCGCACCCTTAACACATGATATATAAAGATCAAACTTTACTGGTATATTAGAAAAATATGACAAAAATTCATCTAACAAATCAATATAAAAAAGATGAAGCTGTATAGCAACCTTTACATCCCCTGCTATTTTATTTTTTTTAGCAACTTCTGATAATTTCATTTTTTGCTCCAATTTTAATATTATTTAAATCCCATCCTATACATCTATTGCAAAATCTGATCTTTTAAGAGTAAGATTACAATTGTAATATGGATCTCCATTCTTCAATATTTCAGGCCATTTTATTTCAAAATTTCTAATTTCACCTAGAAACCGTTCTCTTTTTTCAGGAGTATCCTCAAGACCTCTAGATTTCGATTCAAAATGGTATAATTCTGCATATGGATTATATACAACTAGTAACCCTTCCTGTCTAACCTTAAGACAATAGTCAATATCATTAAATGCCACCTTAAATTCTTCTGACAATCCACCAACTCTTTTATATATTGACTTTTTAGTCATCATGCATGCTGCAGTCACTGCTGAATAGTCCTGTGCACAAATCAATCTATTAAAATATCCTGATTCATTTCTTCCAAATCCAATAAACGTATGACCTGCAATACCACCAAACCCAATTACAACACCAGCATGTTGTACAGTATCATCCGGATATAACAGTCTTGCACCCACAATGCCCACATCACTTCTCATACAATAGCCAAGCATTTCATCTATACAATTAGGATTAATAACTTCTGTATCATTATTAAGTAATAATAAATATTCTCCTTTTGCATACTGTACCCCATAATTGTTTATAGCAGAGTAATTAAATTCGCCTTTGTAATATACCACTTTAATTTTTGGATTTTTATTTTTCAACACTTCATAATAATCAAGTGTTTCTTTACAACTATTATTTTCAATAATAATGTATTCAATGTTCTTATATTTACATTTTTCTTCTATCGATTTTATACATTTATCCAAATCCTCTACATGATCCTTATTTGGTATAATTATAGATACTAGCGGATTTTCTTTCCAATGATAAATTGTATGATATGTTCCATAAATCTGCCCTAATTCAACAGTTGCTGGCAATCCAACTCTTTCATAGTGTTTTTCTATCGCTTTTTTCCCAGCTTCAAATGCATATAATTTACTTTCAGGATTATCAGCCGTAGAGTTGTTATGACATCTCCAATGATAAAGTACTTTTGGTATATGATATATATTATTAGTTTTCTCAACACACCTTAACAAATAGTCATGATCTTGTGCACCATCATAAGTATCATCCAATTTACCAACTTTATTAACCAACTGTTTTTTTATAACTAATAAATGACATATATAATTATTGGATCTTAATAGATCAATATTAAAATCCGATTTAAAATTAGGTTTAAATCTTCTTTTGCCTGATAAATCTATCTTATCTTCATCAGAATATATCAAATCTATATTTTGATTATTATTTACCACCTTTGCACATTCAAATAAAGCATTTGGAGCGAATACATCATCATGATCCCCAAATATTATATAATCACCTGTAGCTAGCTTCATTGCCTCATTAGTATTATTCGAAATTCCCTTATTCTCTTTTAATACTATATACTTAATTCTATTGTCATTATATAAATATTTTTCGACTATTCTACTAATACCCGTCTTTCCGTCTGATTGCATTCCACTACCATCGGCAAGGCACAATTCCCAATTTGTATATGTCTGATTTATAACCGAATCTAACATCTCTATTAAATATTTCTGAGGTGTACAATATAATGGAATGATAATACTAAATTTAATATTGCCTTCAAAGGATTCTTTTTTCTGTTCTTCAAGCTCGATTTTATTAGGTTCGGTTTTTTTAATCCATTTTTGGTATTTAAAATTATTACTGCCAAAAAAACTTCTATATATCCTACGCATAGTTACTCTTATCCCGTTTCTCTTGATATAATTCAATAGCTTTTTTAACATATTAATAATCCTCACCTACATAGCATCTTCGTTAACTTCTCTCACAGTTCCTGTAATAACCACTTTAGATACCGCATGACTAAAAGATATATCCATCCACGGATCTTCTTTACTAAAATAGAATACATTGTCAACAGGCTTTGCATTTGTTCCTATAATATTTACATTCGCATCCTCAGCAATAATTTTCAAATTACTTAATGATATACTTGTTGCCTCAACTGGATCATATCTCACATGCATACACTTTGTAGGGAACTCATATACTTGTTCATATGGCATTCCATCCATCTTCATTGCTTGTGTAAAAGTTGCTCTTTCATTGAAACCAGTTCCATCATCAAAATAGAGTTTTGATAATTCGTCATTCTCACTCTTCTTAAACTGATATGCATCACACACTTCTTTAGCTTCACCTATCATTTTAAGACGTCCATGATCCAACCAAACTACTGTATCACACATCTCACGTATCTGAGCTATAGAATGTGAAACAAAAAGCACTGTAGTTCCACCGCTCATTAATTCAAGCATTCTTTTCTTGCTCTTTTCCTGAAAGTCTGCATCTCCAACTGACAGAATCTCATCTACGATTAATATTTCCGGATTTACAACCGTTGCCACTGAAAAAGCCAGCCTCATAAGCATTCCAGACGAATAGTTTCTAATTGGCTGCTCTATAAACTCTCCAAGCTCAGAGAATTCAAGGATTTCATCAAACTTTTCATCCAGAAACTCTTTTGAATAGCCCAGTATTGAACCATTAAGATATATATTTTCTCTACCGCTAAGATCCGTATCAAATCCACTTCCAAGCTCCAGCATCGGAACAATATTTCCATGTGATACAACACTACCCTCTGTAGGCTTCATAATACCTGAGATTACCTTCAATATTGTACTTTTTCCGGCTCCATTGTGACCTACTATGCCCACAACCTCACCTTTTTTCACATTGAAGCTCACATCTTTTAGTGCCCAGAATTCCTCATATTTGAGTTTTCCCTTCACTTTTTGAATCATGAACTCTTTCAGGCTATTCAATTTGTCATTTGCCATTCGAAAGCATATAGACACATCTTTTACTTCTATCATGTTCATTGGTCATACTCCTTAATATTACAGATTAAAAATAAACTTATCCTCGTTCTTTTTAAAAGTCCAAAAGCCAAGCATAAATGGTATAACCGATAGTAAAATACAATATAAATAATGCTGTGGCGACGGAGACACTCCATCTATCAGTATACATCTTACAAAGTATATAAACTGATACATTGGATTGCAATGGAATATTTTCAAAAACAAAGGTCTATTTATTATACTTTCTGTATAAAAAATAGGTGTTGCATAAAGCCATACTGTACTCAACACATTCCATATAAATTGTGTATCTTTAAAGAACACCATTGCAGTGCTAAGGAAATAACTCATTCCTAAACAAAATATCATCATACATATGATTGGAAAAGGCAACAATACAAATGCTGGTCTCGGTAATAATCCCGTAACAAATGTCACAATAAGCAACGGAATAAGCGAAAAGCCTAAATTAACCAACGATGATATTGCTCTTGATAACGGATAAATATATTTAGGAACATATACTTTTGTTATTAGCGTTGAATTTGATGTTATAGCTGTTAGCCCCATTGCACAACATTCACTAAAGAAATTGAACATAACAATACCACTTAGCAAATATACCGGATAATTTTCCATTCCCGAACTAAAAATAGTAGAAAACACTACATACTGTACAAGCATCATTAATAGTGGATTCAAGAAACTCCAGCAAACTCCAAGCACTGAACGCTTATATTTTGTTTTAAAATCTCTTTTAACCAATTGACTTATTAAAAATTTATAATGAGAAACAGAATCTAAAAGATCTATAATTAAAGTATTTTTGCCATTTTTCCATTTTTTCATAGACATTATAAAATAAATAATAAGACCAATTCCTATTGCTCCCATTATTAGCCAGTAATAGTTGCCAAACCATATAGTATTCATTCCATCTACAGAAAGACACAATTCTCCCTCAATGGCTTCATTGTTGATATACACACAATTATTGTCATTATATGTTTTAGCAATCTCTCCTTTTGCCATCTTGATAGAATCTCCATAGTAAAAAGAGATTTGACTGTCGCCATCCAATGATTTGCAAATCAATTCTAATGTGTAGCTTTCATTATTATCTGTCTTGATTTTTTCAGGCAATTTTATATCATATGGCTGATTATCACTTAGCTCTGACATATCCACATCAATATCAGCAATATTTTTTCCGTTTGCGTCTGTAATCTTCGCTTCAAACATACCCTCTGCGGTTTTGCCATAGGTTGCCGGTGTAACTGTCACCCCTTCAAGATACTGACTATCAACCGTAAATGTCTGCTTAATTGTATCTCCCTCAGCAAACTCTCCTACAACCTGAGACTGTGAGACAGTATCACTCTGAGTTTCCTGGTAGTGAAACTGCTTACTTGACACTAAATATACTAAACATATAGAAGCAAAATAAACCAACAATGTTATTCCAAATACTTTTTTTATAAATTTTTCTTCCATAACAATTAAATTCTTTCCTAATCTAAAATATTATTTGTCACTAAATGCCTAAAAATTATACTCTCTACTGATACTTTTGTCAAATCATCCCCACACAGCCTGTCCCAGCCGTCTCATGGTCCCGGTCTTATACATATCATTTTCCTTATAAAACCGTTGTCTCACGCGTCTGGATTCACCTTCCAGTGCCGCATACCTTACCGCCAGGCTGTCATCTGGCAGATTATATGTCTTTGCAAATTCTCTCGCCTGAAGCCGTCCCAGCCTCATGCTCTCCTGTATCTGTTTTTTCTGCCATACACGGCGCACAATATATGATAGCTTATTTACCCCAAGCGCTCCCAGGCTGTTGTCTCCATGCTGTCTGTACAATATCGTCGGCTCATCTATGAATGCTGTTTTGCCAAACTGCGCAGCTACGAGTGCTGCCCACCAGTCGTGCATTATTGTGTTGTCTATATCGGTGATGCGAAGCATCTTATCTCTTAAGTCCCTGTTTACCATCATTGTACAGCCTGTCACAGAATTCTGCAATATAAACTGGTTGATTGTACGCTTGTGACAGTCAAGACTCTGGTATTTGCTCATCGTGTCCGCTATTGTATTCAGCTCGCTATCTACCACACGAAGCTCCGTGTATACCAGGCACGGAATATCCGCTTTTTCCTCAATAGCTAGCATCTTATCATATGTCAGCTCTATCTTCTTTTCCAGCCATACATCGTCCTGATCACAGGTCATATAGTATGGCGCTTCCACCTGACCAAACATATAGAAAAAGTTGTACTTTGCGCCGCCGGTTGATTTACCATCTATCAGATGTATCTTATCCGGGTATTTTTCCACATAACTTTCTACAGCAGCTATCGTGTTGTCCGTAGAGCCATCATCGTGTATATATAGCTCCCAGTCCTTGCAGGTCTGCGACAGGATAGAGTCTATCTGCTGACATATATATTTTTCTCCATTGTATGTAGCCATTAGAATGGCTATCTTGTCTGTGCTATGCATTATTTTGTCCTTCATCCAGGAATCCATCCAAATCATTGTAGAATTTGGCATTATCCCTTATCAGCCATCTCTTGAATGCCGTAAATTCAGAACTGTCTTTTAATTCATTTCTTATAAGGCACTCCATATCTTCCTTTTCCTCTTTAGTGTCAAGCTCTTCATACTCCCTGATATAGTTTTTGAATCTAGACAAATCTTCTCTCAAATGCTTCCGTAACAGCCTTGATTCAAACTCTTTTTGCACTGTAGAAGACGCATAATAGACAGCCTCTAATAACTCTACAGTATTTTTTGTTTCTATATCATTGTCCAAAGCTTTAAATATAAATCTTTCATCAGCACCAAAATACCCTTCTTTTCTAAACGCTATTTTCTTTTCCACATCCACTTTTGTACAATCAATTATAGGATTATACTTATCCGATTTAATCCCATTGCAATGAGCACATGCAAAAAACAAATTATCCCAGGAATATTTTAAATAAGCATTTTCTCTATGCGGCACAAGATGTTCAATTTGATATGATGTGCTGGATTTATTCTCACAGATATAACATTTGCTATGAAACACCTCTCTCAATGCAATATTTACATTCTTTGTATTATAGGTTGTTCCATCCTCTTTTGCCAGTCTTAAATCTTCTTCAGCACACCTCGTTTGCTCTGTTTCAACCCTGTTTATTTTTATCATAAGGACTCCTTTTTGTCCATTTCATCATATAATTCTGCAAGTTCTGTGCCTTCAAATTTCTTTAACGATTTTTTTAATTCATATCGCAATTTTGCTCTTTCTGCTTTTTCCTCATCATTTAATACCTTTTGCGTCAATAATAGATGATATTTGTCCATTCTTCTTTTCAACTGCTCAGAATAGCTATCCACATCAAAATATGCCTCTGCCAAATCATCTGTCGAAAATCCGGTCAGATTATCCAACTCAACATGATGCTCCATATCAAATGCCATTGCATTGTCAATTGAGTTCAAAATATATGGCGAGTGCGTTGTTATAATAAACTGAATATTAGGAAAGAAGCTTGTCAAAAATGGTAATATTTTCTTTTGCAGTTCTATATGCAAATGCGTTTCCAATTCATCTATAAGCACAATTCCCTCTTCATCATACACACAAAGAGTATCTTTAAGCAGCCAGTTTCTATCCATTCTAAGCATCAAATCAGATACTATATATATTACCGATGAATATCCATCTGAAAGTTCATTGAAATTAAATGCATTTCGTCCTTTCTGATGAATTCTAAAATCATAATTTTTGTAGTCATACTCCAAAGAAATAGACGCGTCATCCAGTAATACCTTCAGGGCATTTTCAAAATGTTCAAACCAATCAGCTATCCTTTTAACAGTTTTGCTGTCAGATTCATTTTTTGCATAGGCCTGCTGGGTTTTTAAATGAACCATATACTTTAACAAAATCTGTCCGGGATTATCATCAATGTCATATATCTTCCTAAGTTTGATATCCTGCACTCCTGTAGGCTGTTCTATTTCAGTTTTCCTATCAGCCATAAAAAAAGCTGTTATAAAGCTTCCATTCTGAAATACCTCATTCAAAGTATTTTTATTATTAAAAGAAACCTCTATTCCATTTTGAATATCAGATATCTCTTTCTCATCAATATCATTGCAAATATTGTTTAATTTTTCTGCAAGAGCTATTAACAACGACGTTTTTCCTGAGCCATTCTTTCCAGTCAGCAAAAGGTGCTGCATATGTTCGTTATTTAGTTCTATTTTTATATCAGATAAGTGACGAAGCTTTTTTATATATATTTCTTTAATATAATGATTCATGCATTCTTCCTCTTCCACTTTCTTCCGGCCCTGTTGCCCAGAAACTTTGCCGCACTGTCAAATATGCAGTGCACTGCTGCCCCAATCTTAAACTGCTTTAAGAGCTGTTTTTCTATGAAAAGCACCATCCTGATGCCCTCACCTGTGGTACCGTCACACTTTATCTCATCCTTGTAGGTCTCCATAAATACCGCTACATCAAAGTTGCGCTTGTACTGCTGCTTAAATGTATAGTTGTGTGAGTGATACACCTGTGCTGTGGCACAATAGCCTATCTTGTATCCTGCCCTAAGTGCCCTGGCTGCCATCAGCATATCCTCATTTGTGAGCAGTGGGCTTTCAAAACCTCCTATGTCTTCAAAGAAATCACGTCTGTAGGCTGAGCATACATCTGAGAAGAAATATGCCTTTATTCCAAGTCGTGGTATATCCTCTTTACTTCTGACAAAGCTTTCTGCCGGATAATTAAATTCCCTGACTAATGCCTCGTCAGGCTTAGCATCCCTTCTCGGGAGCTGTCTGGCTGATATCATAACGACTTCTCCGTTTTCAAAGCCTGCCAGCATATTCTCCACATAGTGTTCATCTGAAGGCAGCGCATCCTGCGACAAAAACATCACTATATCACCCTTTGACATGGCTACAGCATAGTTTCTCGTGCCACCATGGTCAAACTCACTCCTTTTGACCTTTAGTGTCCTAAATCCAGCCTGCTCTGCCATGCGCACTGTGGCATCCTCGGATTCTGAGTCTATCACTATTATCTCATCGGGCTTACGTGTCTGCCTGCCCAGTATATCTATCAGACCGGGCATATACTCTGCAGCGTTGAGAGTAGGTATTATGAGACTTATTGTTATACTATTTAAATCCAATTTCTTCATCATATTTCTCACATATGTTCTGATTATTGTGCTCCATCCTCCCTGATTACAGAGAAAACGGTTCTGAAAAGTATCTTTATATCCATCCAAAGCGAGCAATGCTCCACATAGTACATCTCCATCCTCTGGCGCTCTCCGCTCTCATAGGTGGCATTGTTTCTGGCATATGCCTGCCAATAGCCTGTCAGTCCCGGCTTTACGCTCAGAAGCTTTGCGATGTCCTTGCCGTATATCTTGGTTTCCTTCTCCACGATTGGACGCGGTCCCACTATGGAAAGCTCACCCTTAAGTATGTTGATTAGCTGTGGCAGCTCATCAAGGCTGGTCTTTCGCAGAAAGCCTCCTATTTTTGTGATTCGAGGATCATTGTCTATCTTGAATTCCTTTACATACTGCTCCAGCTGTTCAGGTGTCAGTATCTTTTCCAGATCACCTGCGTTCGTCTTCATGCTCCTGAACTTGTATACAGATATTTTCTTTCCCTTATAGCCGACACGTGTGTGCCCATAGAACACGCTGCCTCCGTCACTCATTCTGATTATCACAGCGAGTATGATAAACACCGGTGACAGTACTATAAGTCCAAGCAGCGAGGCAACAATATCCACCAGACGCTTTATAAATCTGTATACCGGCTTTCCGCTGTCTTCAGTGGCTTGATATGCCTGTATGTCATAGCTTAAAGGCTCTCTATCCTTCACTAGCTCGCTCAAGCATCTCATCTCATCAACCAGCTGTGCCGGCAAGACAAGCTCTCTCTTTGACACAGACCTGCACAAAGGACATACTGCCCTGAAAATAATCCTCAGATCAAGGCCCACCGTCCAGTTCAGTATATATTCCTGGTCGTACTCGCTTTGCTCCTCCTCGGTAAGCAGCCTGTGTTCCCTGCTGTATACCTGCCAGAAACCTATGATTCCGGGCTTTACCGATAGACTTTTTCTGTGAAATGCGGAATATTCTATAAACTCCGGCAGTGATGGAGCAGGATTTCCCACCATGCTCATATCTCCCCACAGCACATTCCAGGCTGATGGCAGATTTTCAAGCCTTAATGCCCCAAGCATTCTTCCAACCGGCGTAAATCTCGGGTCTTTTCCCTTCTTTCCATCCAGTATCCATTTGTCATATCTATCCCTCGCATCCATGTACATGGCGCGGAATTTATAGTAATAAAATCTTCGTCCGTTTTTGCCGACTCTGACAAGCGATATGAGCACCGGTCCATGGTCGCCTGTGACTATTTTGCCTATAAATGCAACAAGCCACACAGGCACTATAAGTATGCTTCCTGCCACGCCAAACAGCATATCCATCAGCTTTTTAATAAGCAGATGCCTTACGCGGTATGTCTTATTCTTCCATGTGACCACTGCGTATTTTCCAAGGAAATCCATATAGTGCTCACCAACCTTGGCCTCATACTCGTTGACATTCAGGTGTACTGTCTTGCCCATCTCATTGAGTACTGTAACAAACTCTCTCTGCTTAAACGGATAGTTGTCCGGCAGATGTACAAACACTGAGTCTATCTCTGCTGTTGATATCACCTGAAGCAGGTTATCGGCAGTTGCGACGACCTCTATCTTGTCCACTATCTCACCGACCATATCACAATCCAGTATTGCAATATTCGATATACGAAAATCCCAGTTTCTTGTGGTCTTTATCTTCTTTATCACTCGCTCCACCTGGTCTGAGGTTGTGACAAGCATGATTTTCTCATTGGCCCCTGAGCGGTGATATTCCTTTGTCACCAGTCTTTTCAGCAGCTGTCTGACTATCACCGTGAATATAGTACTCAGTATGAAGGTCATACCCATCTGCCCTCTGGAGAAATATTCACTTGTTTTTGTGAAATATACACAGCCGACTGTGATTGCACCCACATATACATACATCTTCAGGACATTATATATTTCAGGAAAGAGCTTTCGATTTATCAGATTATCATCTGCAAATGCCACGAAATGCACTACCACATATGCCACGAGCTCCACCAGAAATAGTGTAAGATAGTGCTCTGTATGGTTTATAAGTCCCGTTCTAAAGAAACCGAACTTGTACCAGTTTGCAATCAGATAAGATGTAAACATCACAATTATATCAAGAAGTACCTCAAGGTACTGGATTATCCATTTTTTTGAGTTCATATCTTTCTCCCGGATTTTTCCTTATCAGCAGTATCTATACCGGCAAGCAGTACAAGCAGGAAAGGATTATATGCCATCTCCAGCAGATGGTGTTCCATAAAGGAGTGTACTCCAATCATGACTATTGCTGCAAAAAGCACATATTGCTTTGCGCCTATTGCCTTGTGACCAATAAATATTAATAATATCAGCACTACAGCAAACACTATTATTCCATACTCAAACAGCATCCTAAGATACATATCATCTATAAAGAAATACTTTGCAGGGTCTATCCCGGTCGGGTCTGCAACACCTCCCCAGCCCTGTTCCTCTATAAACTGTCCAAATGGCTTGATGCTATACTCACTCCACACTTTGTGGCTCACCATCAGCCTTTGAGACAGTACAGAGTCTATTTTAACCATTATAGCATTGCTCTCACTATAAAAATAGCTGAGTGCAAGAAAAAGACCCGCCCACACTATCGGCAGGTATTTAAATATCTCACACACCCTACGCGCCAGATTTTTCCTCTCAAGCAGATAAATCAGACCCATCAAAACCAAAAATCCTGTCAGGCAGACTGTTCCTGTAAATGCTCCTGCTTTTATATATATAAATACAGCTGCTGCTATCACAATAAACCATCTGAGCCATGCCAGATATCTGTATTTTTCGTTTTCCTGTACTCTCTTCCATATACCAAGGCAGCTTACCGCCAATATCAGATAAAATATATGTGCCGCAAAGTCCGTCGGATATATGATGCCGTATGAATGTCTGGCTGCTGCTGCATTTCTAGGTGAATAGCCTATCACATCCGCTATCACACCTGTCTGACTGGCTATAGCTGCCACTATAAGCATGACCGATACCACCGCCGTATATACCTTTAGTATATTGTCAAACCTCACATTTTTTGCCCCGACAATAAGTAGTACCGGCTGTAGCAGCTCATAATAACCGGTCTGTAAACCTACTATTCCAAATATAAGAATAACTACGGCAATTGCAAGCTGCTCTTTTCTGCTGTAGTATCCTGAAAAAAGAATCTTGGCTCCCGTATACAAAACCATCGCTGCAAGAAAAAGCTTAAAGGTGCCCACCAGTACCTGCTGCGAAAACATGGTAGTCTCGTATACGCATTTTGCGAGCACAATGCCATACAATATAAAGTATACTACATCCCATCTGTTATTTTTCTGTGTTGAAATTGATTTATTTTTTTCCATAAAAGATATTTTAACATATTTGTAACATATTTGCCACTTATTATTGTATATCCATATTAAATCTATATTAAATTTCTATACCAAAATAAGCTATGAACAGTATAAACCATCCATAGCTTATTGCAAGTTTTATTTATTCTAGAACTTAAATGTATTCTCCAGTGTCTCCCACTTCTGATCCTTATCACTTAAATTGATTGGTGTGCCATCCTCAAGTGTGTATCCACTTCCGTCGGCACTTCCCGGATACTCTCCGACAAGCTGTGGCCACTCGATGCCGATTGCAGGATCATTCCATGCAAGTCCGCTCTCGTCTCCAAGGTGCCAGAAATCTGTTACCTTGTAACAGAACTCTGCTACATCTGAGAGTACTAAAAATCCGTGTGCAAAGCCCTCCGGTATAAGGAACTGCTTCTTGTTCTCTTCTGTGAGCTCTACTCCGAACCACTTGCCATATGTCTTTGAATCGCTTCTTAAGTCTACAGCCACATCAAATACTGAGCCCTTTACTGCACGCACAAGCTTTGCCTGTGGGTAT
>ERZ825159.2115-NODE-2115-length-16928-cov-3.697801_pt1 | contig 16928 bp, 15 predicted proteins | sample MGYA00519932_ERZ825159 | MGnify/ENA primary metagenome ERZ825159 (study PRJEB31778, sample SAMEA3449191) | human gut metagenome | biome: human gut; feature: human-associated habitat; material: faeces | place: United Kingdom | collected 2010/2012 ...
GGTTTACATCTGCCAGCGTGTCTTTTGCAGTGATCTGAATGAACGCTGCCTTGGCAAGCTCCGTGTCGCTCATCTCCGCAAAAATCTGGCGGATCATGGTGGTTTTACCCGTCCGGCGCAGACCGTAGAGGATAAACACTTTGTCCTGCTGCTCGCCGTAGACAAAATCATGCAGCTGCCGGAAGCACTCGCGCCTGCGATAGCCGCGAACAGATGCCGCAAAGGAACGCAGCGCCTCGCCGGTGCGGACATTGGTGGTAAACGCGGAAAGGTTCGCAGATTTCGCCTTGGGCAGCTGCTTTTTCAGCGCTTTCAGCTCCTGCTCCAGTTCCTTCCGCCGCTCGATCTGAGCACGGAAATTCTCCAATTCGTCAGCGGGAATATACTTCTCCCGCCGCTTCTTGTTCTCTGTCCAACGATGGTAGAAATAGTCCTTGCCTCTGACGGTTTTCTTCGTAATGGAACCGGCAGGCAAAGCAGAAATCTGCTGTTCCAGCTCCGCCGCGCGGGTTTGCATCTCAGATAAGTCCATAGCGCACCTCCTGTGAGTTAGGATCCTATGCAGAATTATACCCCATTATACCCTCAAAATCAAGGGCATAATGGGGTATAGCATGTTACTACAAACACTACAAGGAAAGTCTATCCTTGCTCACTTTTCTTGCCCATATGCGCTCGTGGTATTTAAACATCATACGATATATCGCAAAAACTATTGCTTTATTGATCGTTTTTGCTGCCGCTCTCTAACGGCGCCATATAGGTGCACTTTCTTTCTTCGTTAAAATAGTTGGTGCAGCCATAGAATATGTCACCATTCTTCGGATTCTTTTTGACGATCAAATAACCATCTGTACATTTAGGACATTTCAAAATGTCATGCATGTGTGTCCTGTCATTGGCCATGAAGTCGCAAAGCTCAGCCTCATTTGTGCATATCCAGAGATTCAAGCCGTAGTTTTTATTAAACTCATACTTTAGCGGGAAACCGCATACAGAACAACGCAGGTTAAACAGGTCCACCACTTGCATATTGATCTCATCATTATGCGGAATGTTGAAATCTTTAATGAGCTCTACAAGAAATCTGGATGGTTTTGTTCTAGGCGCTGCGATATATACCCTGTTTTTTGTCCGTGTCATCGCCACATAAAACAATCGCCGCTCTTCTGCAAAGGGCATACTATTGTCCTCATATGTAACGAGCTTAATAATAGGATCACCTTCGATCTGGCACGGGAACCCGAATTTCCCTTCGAACATATTGATCAGAATTACGTTGTCATACCCAAGGCCCTTGGAACTATGCGCTGTCATAAAGGTGATCTTTGCATTTGGGTATTTTTCACTCCTGATCGCACCGCCCGGCAATTCGCTGAACCGATTCGTTCGGTACAGCTTGTACATGTCATAATTGTATCGGCCAATCAACAAAATCGAACTCTGCTCGCCGTACTCAGATAGGATCTCACCAATGATATGCTCGATGGTATCTGCAAGTCGCTCCATAGGTTTGGTACTATCATCGAAAACTTCAAGAACAATCGGGTTCTCAAGATGCTTCGGAGAAATCAACTGCTTTCGGATTTGCGAAGTATTTCTTTGTACAAAGCCTCCAGCAATATCGATAAGCTCCTGCGAATTACGGTAGGTATGAGTAATCTTCAACTCCGTTCCAGCTCCCATAAGCTCCAGGAAACGAGTAAATAGCGTAATATCAGAGCCAGAAAACGCATATATCGACTGCCAGTCATCACCGACCGCAACAACCTTCGCCTGCGTAATTTGAGATAGCCTTTTCGTTAGATTGAATCTCTGACGAGCAATGTCTTGGAACTCATCAATGATGATATACTTGTAAGGGAGCGTGACATTCTGCCGCTCAATCTCCTGCAAATAGAAGTGTGCATCATTTATCATGTCTGCAAAGTCTATCTGATTTGCAAATAGAGCTCAACCGCACCGCAGCCCCAGTGACCGATGTTTGTAACATCTCTTGAAAAGCCTTCTTCAAATGATACAGTAGCCACATCAAGCGGCAAATTCAGAATTAGCTTTTTCTTTTGGGCAACTACCGTGACCACATTTCTGATTTTCTTAAATGCCGCATATAGCTTTAGATGACTTTCGCTAATATCATCGCCAAGGCTAAGAATATAGTCACCCAGTCTCTTGATGAAATCACCGATGAACTTAAAGGTGTTCGTGGAGGTAAACAGGTCACTAATGTTATAAATCCATTCTGGGTCGTTCTTCGTGGCTTGGTAACCAACCTCAAACTTGTTTTGTAGCTGGCAATAGGAAATGGTGATTGACGACTTTCTCTTTTCCAATCCATTCAAGTGTCGGCATATTCTCTCTCCTCAATTACCAAAAAGGCAATCTCCACTGCATCTAAGCGTGCAAAGTTCATCTGTTGTGAAAACTGGCATTTGAGTAGAAAATTCTGTGCAAAGATTTTTTCCATCTCCCTCGCCCAAGTGGAAATAGTTGTTATAATCAAAAAACACAAATCTCCATTCATTTTGCAACGGATATGAATTTGCGGTATCCTTGACAAACAAATGTGCCATGCTTTTTGAGTCTTCATCTATTTTATCGTAATACTCACGTATAAGCCCATGATTGCGTTTGTCGATGTATTTTATGGGGTGATATCCATATCCACATCCCGCAGCTTCAAGGTTTTTCACCAGTGCATTCACAAAATCAGAGAAATTGAATAATAACGCATGATCTCCGAATTGGCTCATTTCTGCTATAAAATTATCGTTTAGCGCATAAGTGTCTTCAGATACCATGTGGCAATTCTTATGCGATAGCAAAGAAGCCGAGAAGGAGCGTACCGGACAATCCGGTATACTCGAAATAACTGCTTTTTCTATGTACGCAGAAATATCGACCCCATTGACCACGAAGGGCTTTGATAGATTGAGGTACTCCTTCCCTTCCATTTTATCGCCACGAAAAGTTGTAACATCTTCTTGAAATAACTCAATGGGGCTAAAATGAACAATTCCATTTTTTAACTGTTCTAAATGTTCCTTTTTCCCAAATTTAAGCAAAAACTCCATTTGCACAACTCATTTCCTAATATAGTACGATTTTTGATGGTTATTTAATTCAAAGTCCTCTGGAAGTTAATCACAATATTGGGGACGGCTATTCCTACCACAGCATCTTTTACTTCATGCTTGTTGTAAAGCCTATCCAATGTAATCAATACACTCTTCCAGCCTTCTCTTAATTCCTTTTTTGATCGCAGTATCACAAAGAATCCCCCAATAATCCTGTTCCAGGTTTGATTTTTCGGGAGATGCTGTGATGCCTTTCCCGCAATATCCTGGAGAATGCGCTTGGGCTGGAAAATGATTTGCTACTTGCAGCATGTAATCGATCATGGGATATTTTTTCCGCATTTCCCAATCAAGGTATCCGGCCTGCCCGTTCGTCCCGTATTGAATCATCCATCGGATTCTGTCCAGGTCATTTTTTACATCCGCACAGTCGTATGCTTCCTTTATTGCTTTCAAAACCTGTATTTCTAAATCAGACGTAAAATAGATGTTTCCCATCCCAGCCACTCCTTTCCGATTTGCTTATCAAATACTACTATATATTATCATTTTACCATAATTCCTTTGCAAAGTCCATCAGGAATCATCTTTCTTCACGATGATTGCATGAACGCTCACCCTCATACTGAACTCCCGTTGCCTCATTTTTCAAGCATTACGAACTATTTCAAGGAGCATCGTGGAACGCACACTGATTGCAAACCGTTTCTTGACATGAACAATGCTCCCTTCGTGATTGACAGTGTTTTTATTTCACTGTCTCTCATAAAGGGAGCATATCACGCCTGCCGGGGATGTTTCCTTTTCAAATGTCTTATCCACGATGGTTCTGCATTACAAACGTCAGGCTATCCCGCAGCTCCTGGTTAAAGCTCCTCGTCATCCCAGCCCGGATACTGCGCCGGCGGGTCTCCAACCGCTTTGATCACACGAAAAGACTTCGTTTTCTCCTCCAATTCCCGCATCACTCTGCACTGGAAACGCCATTCATCTCCAAAATCAAACAAGTACTTAAATTTATCGCCTTTTTCCAGTCCAAGTCGTCCAAGTGGCATCTTGTAGGATAACCGGCAGCCCTCATCCATATCGTCGGAATAATAGGCACCTAAATTGCTCCAATACCGGTCATCCATAAAGAACGCATGGCAATGGTCATCGTCAAATTCGAAAGCACTCAAAATCGCTTCACTCAATGCGCCAAGGGTTTTCTGCTTGCCGATTTGAATGTACCGGTAACAGCTGCGTCCCAGAGATACCTTGATCACATAGCTTTCCACCGTGCCAGTTGCTTTTTCCTTGTTGGGACGACGTTCCGGTTCGCCGCCGCTTAAGGAAAAACGAATCGTATTGTCCTCCTTGGCCTTTCTGTAAATATCCTTAAACGCTTCGCTGTAACCACGTCCGAAGTGGAACGGATAGGCCCTGACCAATCCATCCGAAATAATCATATCCTTAAAGGGGATCAACACGGCATCCAGCAGTACCGGACCTTTTCCCATCATCTCCTCCCAGGTGGAAAACAGCCCCTCGACCATATAGACCGTCTGGTCATCCTCTGAAATGAAAACGGTTCCCTTTTTTAAATGCCGTTCCATAATGTACTTTCCCGGCTTGCACTGCGCCCACCCCGCCACAATTTGGGCCTGCTCCTCTGGCAGCTTTGCATAGGCAATGTATTCCTGAAGCACCTGCGTGTGGGACCACAAATAATCTGCAATCTTCTTCGCATCGGCAGCATCGACGCCTCGGCTCCGGTCAATGGTCCCCGTGCCGGGACATACCCGGTATTTTTGATTTACGAAGTCCAGCAAAGGGAACCAAAGCTCATAAAAAAGCTCCGCATCTTGTTTTTCTAATGTCATATTCCGCTCCTTATCTATTGCGCTATTGTTCTTCTCGCAGGATGTCCATCAGATGGTCCAGAATAAACCGCTGTGCGTTTGCCCCGTAGTACACCGCCTGAAAAGGCCCGGCCTTCCCCTGCATCTCCCGGACAGACAGGCCCAGCTGCTCTCCTGCCGCCGTTGGCAGCCGCTTCCTAGCCGGATCGCTGTATCATTTCCAGTTCTGTCATAATAGTCCCCTCCTCGTTATGTTTTTAGCTTAGCACCTTTGCGCCAGACAGGCAACGGAAATCGTCAGTTGAAACGAATATTCGTCTTTTTCACCTAGATCTTTTTTTATTTCTGTGCAATATGACATAGATAGGCTTTTATCCGATAACCGCCCTATTCTTTTCCCATTGCACTTTCCAATCGCTATTCGTTCTACTCCCTCTAGCCAGCGGACTTCTCTTTCTTTGCGAGCCAACTTTTCAATATCTTTTCGGCTTATTTTTCAAGACTTTTCAATAAATATATCGGCCCCAAAATCCCACTTTTCAAATATTCAGGTGGTAAGCTCCTGGCCTTCTGTCCTCCACCCATAGACAAGCCCCAGCAAGCAACCTTCGCCTGCCGGGGACGTTTATTTTCAGTTCAGCACCACATTATAGTAAATTTTCGCGCTGTGGCCACAGTACGCAGACAGGTACACCCCATCCGTCCGCCACACAGGGTTGCTGCGGGCTTCATCAGTTCTTCATAATGTGCGCCACCAGCCGCAGATTCCGTTCTATGAGAACATTCCTCGCTTCCAGATCCCCCTTCCCCGCCAAATCCAGATAGTACCGTTCCTCTTCCTCCGTCAGCGGACGGGGGAAGCTGCCCGAGGACAGCTGCAGTGAATAAAATAATGAACTGAGCATCAGCCAGGCCGCTGCCAACATGTTCGCCACCTCCACTGCCACTGTATTCCCCATTGCCCGTCCTTTTTCCAACAAAATACCGCCGGGGCATTTTGCCCCGGCGGTGAAAACTGTTATTCCTTTCAGGCGCTGCGGTATTGGTCGAGGAAATCCTCCCACGGATATCCGTTGATCGTTCCGTTCTCAGACATATCCAAAACAATCATTACTGCCATTGTATCACAGCAAACACCCGGTGTCATCAAAAACCGGCACATTTCCGCGCATCGATAACGGGGCAGTGGAACTATGGTCATCATACACCATAACTCCCCGGTGTGAGGTGCGCGGTGCGCAACTTTTTTCAAAATTGTCGCACGCCGCGCGACCATAAGTTGAAGGAATCTGCTATACTAAAATCGCCAAATAAGCAGTGGACAATAGCATCAAACGGTGATATTATTTTACCGTAATGGTTCCAAAAATCGGCGGGGAAGCCCCCGAAAGAAAGAGGAATGGAATATGGAAGTACGCAGATGCATGAAATGTATGCACCCGCTGACGGCGGGAGAAACCGTCTGCCCGGAGTGCGGACGCGCCTACGGCAGCGTGAACGCGGAGACCTTCGCCCTGAAACCGGGAACGATTCTGGAGGGAAAGTACCTCGTGGGCGAAATGCTGGGTCAGGGCGGCTTCGGCATTACCTACATTGGCTTTGACCTGCTGCTGGAGCAGAAGGTCGCCATTAAAGAATACTATCCCATGAGCACCGGCATGGTCAGCCGGGACGGTCACTCCACCGTGGTGTGGAGCAGCGCCATGATGGGAAAAACCGGCACTCAGAAAGGCTTCGACAGTTTCCTGAAGGAAGCCCGGAAAATGGCGAAGCTGGGCGGCATTCCCGGCGTTGTGGGGGTAAAATCCGTTTTCATCCAGAATGAAACGGCCTACATTGTCATGGACTTCATCGAGGGCGAGACGCTGCTGAAAAAGCTGCAGCGGGAGGGGCCGATGCCCTTCGACACCTGCCTGTCCCTGCTGACGCCCATCATTCAGGCGCTGGCAGAAGTTCACGAGCATGGCATTATCCATCGGGACATCAGCCCGGACAATATCATGGTGCGGCCGGACGGCAGGCTGATTTTGCTTGACCTTGGCGCGGCCAAGGACTTGGACATTCAGGGACGGGACGGCAACGTCCAGTCCTCCCAGATGGTGGCCAAACAGGGCTTCAGCCCCATCGAGCAGTATCAGCGCAACGCCAGCATCGGCCCGTGGACAGACGTTTACGCCATGGCCGCCACGATCTATTACTGCTGCACCGGCATTCTGCCGCCCACGGCTGTGGACAGGATCGTGGATGACACCCTGACCTGCCAGCCGCTGCTGACGCAGTCGCAGTTTGACGTTCTGGCGTACTGCATGAGCATCCGGGCGGAAAACCGCCCCAGGAGCATGACCGCGCTGCTGCAAATGGCCGTCCGCCCGCAGAGCGGACAGGCGGAGCCATTCCGGACAGTGCCGACGCCGCCCCAGCCGGTCGAAACGGTGAAGACCCTTCCCAGACCGGCAGCGGTACAGGCCGCCCCGGCAGCGCCGAAACCGACGTATCCGACACCCACGCCGTCGGCACCTCCCCAACCGGCAGCGGCGAAACCTGCGCCGGCGGCAGTGAAACCGGCAGCCAAGGCTCCCACAACCTCCCAGCCGTCCCAGCAAAAGCGGCCGCTTCCCAAATGGCTGATACCCGTCGCAGTGGTGGTCGTTTTGCTCCTGTGCATTTTCATCGGCAGCGCGAAAAAAGCATCCGCAACTGACACTGTCTACGTAATGGCGCCGACACCATATAACGGTACTTCGTACTTCTGGGGACAGGAACGATATCCCCGTGAAGATGTGTACTACGTTTCTTTCCTGAGCAGTCTCAAGAGCGCACCCAGTGACGCATGGGACATGTCAGACGCGGGAGACGGAAGCATTCTTGCTTGGATGAGCGGCAACAATCTGTATGTAGCCTCCAATGGGAAGATTGCTCCGAATCCGAATGCCTCCAATATGTTTGGGCGGTTTGTCAACCTGAAAGAAATCAATTTTGGGCGTAACTTTGATACCTCCAATGTGACGAACATGTCCTATATGTTTTACAACTGCCGCAGTCTGACCAAGTTGGATTTGTCCTACTTCCACGCTTCCAGCGCAACAAATACAACGAGCATGTTCAAAAATTGTGACATGCTGAAAACGCTTATTGGCTCTGACAGCAAGATTCTTGAGGTATTCCGCGACCGCTGATGGGCTGCGATCATCGTCCAGCACTGCCTTTTTGAATTTCTTCAAATTGTTGCACGCCGTGCAACCACAAATCCGGAAAACCTGCTATACTGAAATCATCCAAGGAAGCAAACCAGAAATTTCCGCAGTCCGGAAATAGGGAATGGACAATATTTCCAAAGAATGATATACTTTTTTCGCAGAGCAGGTCGTATTTAATCTCCCGGGGTTCCCGCGAGATGGTATAAAAAGGAGAGAGCAGTTATGAAATATGTATGTAAACGATTGGCCGCTATGGTAATGGTGCTGATCTGTCTGACCGCCATGCTGGCGATCCCCGCCAGCGCAAAGACCGATCTTCCCACCGTCATCAGTCAGGCGAAAGAGGGCGTTGTGAAGCTTTTTGTCGTCGGCTTTTCCCCCGACGGCACACCCGCAGCCGCCGCCGTCGGCTCCGGCTTTGCCGTGGGGCAGAAGGGCAGCACGCCCGAATACTTCGTCACCAACTGGCATGTGGCGTCCGCCTACCTGAGTGAATATAACTACGCCTTCGATTCCGACCACGTCCGGATCTGGATCATGCTGGATAACTTCACCATCAGCGATGTCACCGATCTCCCCAGCGAAGCGACCTCCGTGGAATGCAGCATCGTGCGCATCGCCGAAAGCGGTTATCCCGACTACGCCATTCTGAGAGCCGCCCGCCCCGTCACGGAGTGCAAGCCCCTGCCCATCCGCTCCAACGAAAGCGTCAAGCAGGGCGAGACCGTAGTCGCCCTCGGCTGCCCCGCCGTCGTAGACGATCTGAGCGCTACCGTGGGCAGCAATGACATCACCGCAACCAGGGGCACGGTTGCCAGACATATGGTCATGTCCGCCGCGGGAAACACCAATGTTCTTCTTCACGACGCCGTCATCTCCGGCGGCAACTCCGGCGGCCCCCTGATCGACGAAAACGGCAACGTGATCGGCCTGAACACCTACGGCATCGTGGATTCCTACTCCTGCGCCATTTACAGCGAGTACGTCACGCAGGCGCTGGATCAGATGGGCATCCCCTACATGACCGCCGGAAGTTCGATCTCCGTCGTCACCATAGCGGCGGCAGCGGTCGCCGTGGCGGCAGTGGCCGTGGCCATCTACTTCCTCCTGCGCAACCGCAAGAGCGCTGAGAAGTACCCCGCGGGCGGCGTCACCCCCGGCACTGTCCCTGGCGGCACCGTTCCCGCTGGCGTATATACGCCCTCCTTCCGGGTGCAGCTGCCGGATGGCAGAATTATTCCCGTACCGGCAGGCAAGGTCGCCGTCGGCCGTGACCCCAGCTGTCAGATCCGTCTCCCGGAGAGCGCCGCCGCCGTCAGCCGCAGGCACTGCACGCTGGAGAATAGCGGCGAGTTCCTGATCCTCGTAGACGAAGGCTCCCGCAACGGCACCTTCATCCACGGCAAGCGCGTCCCCGCCGGGACAAAGGTCGCCCTGAAGCACGGCAGCAGTTTCTGCGTCGGTACTTCCGAAAACCGCATCACCGTCTGTTAACAAACAATATCAACACCATTTACATACAGGAGGTTCATTATTATGGAAATCGTTCGCTGCAGCAAAGGTCACTTTTATGACTCGGAAGAAAACGCTACCTGCCCGATGTGCGCCGCCGAGGCCGCGAGAAACAAAAATCCCCTTGGGAACAACATCCTTGGCGACGACATTCTGCCCACTGACTATTTCGGCCACACCGGCGACAGCTACGCCGTAGACAACAACGCTCCCGCCGCGACCATGCCCGTCAATCAGGACAATGGCAGCAAGGTGCAGGGTTACCAGCCCACCGTGAGCGCAGGCTTCCAGGATGCCCAGTCCAACGGCATGGACGCCTTCCCGAAGACGACGCCCATTTTCCCCGCAAGCTCGGACGACAATAAGGAAAGCGTTCCCTTTGACCCCGTGGTGGGCTGGCTGGTGTGCATCGAGGGCGCCACGAAGGGCACTGACTACCGCATTCACAGCCAGAACAACTACATCGGCCGCAGCGCCAAGATGGACATTTCCATTCCCGAGGATTCCCACATCAGCGCGGAGAATTCCGCCATCATCGCCTATGACAACATCGAGCGCATCTTCTACTTCGGCCCCGGCTCCGGCCACAACATCGTGCGCATCAACGGGAAGCCCGCTTTCAGCGTGGGCCAGATCGAAGCCTACGACGTTCTGACGGTCGGTATGACGAAGCTGTTATTTGTGCCGCTTTGCGGAGATCGGTTTGATTGGAATGAAAAGAAATAAAGCAGCAATGATAAAGCGCAGGCAGTCTCTGCTGGCCGTAATGGCGGTGGTGCTGATCCTTCTGGCGCTTGTGACGGGGGTCCTGGGGTTTGCACATAAATCGGACGATCTTATTGCCGCTCCATCTCTGCCGCCGGAAACCCTGCCGCAAGAGATCCTGCCATGGGATACCGCGCCGCAAGAAACTCTGCCGCAGGAGACCCAGCCACTGGAAACTCTGCCGCAGGAAACCCCGTCACAGCAAACTCTTCCGCAAAACACCCCGCCGCAGGAGACTCTGCCGCAAAATACTCCGCCGCATGAAACCCAACCTCAGGAAACTCTGCCCACAAAAGTTCCGATTTTGCCACCGGATGCGGCTGCCCCCTCCCAGGCAGGTGTCATTATCCCCATACCCGGAGAAACGGAAAACAGTGCCGCGGAGCAAACACCTCTAACCGCTTTCCGTCTGGCTATGCGGATCGCCTGCTTCACTTTCACGGCAGGGGCATGTGTGGGTATCCTGTTGCTGGCAATGCTGCGGAAAAACGTCCGCGAGCATGAGCGGGCAAATGAAATGCCCTTGAATCCTCCCAAGCCTGTAGCCGTGCACCCCGTTCCCATCACCAAGGAAACCGTGGAGGAAACGGTCTGCCCCATCCCCGGTATCTCCCTCGGAAAGATCCACGACATCGGCAGACGGGATTACCAGCAGGACAGCTTCGGTCAGACAGCCGTGCTCCGCAATACGGGCATTCTGGCGGTTCTGGCCGACGGCATGGGCGGCCTCTCCGGCGGAGAACGGGTCAGCCAGAAGATCGTCATGGAGGCGCTGACCTTCGGCTCCACTCTTCAGGCGAATCAGGTTCCCACCGCGCTGCCGGGTATGGTGGCCGGTATCAACCGCGCCGTCAATCAGATGCTCGGCCCCAAGGGGCTTTACACCAGCGGCTCCACGGTGGTGTCCGCCCTGATCACGGGCAATGCGCTACGGTGGATCTCCGTGGGCGACAGCCGGGTCTATCTGTACCGGGACGGTCAGATCAGCCAGCTTTCTCGTGACCACGATCTGCTGCAGGACTGGATGCCCGACATTCTGGATGGCAAGCGCTCCATGGCGGAAGCCCTGCGCGACCCCAACGGACGGAAGCTCACCAGCTTCATCGGCATGGGCGAACTGCGCCATGTGGACTACAACCGCACGCCCATCCCCCTGCTCCCCGGCGACCGGGTGCTGCTGATGAGCGACGGCGTCTACGGCACTGTAAGCGACGCCGAAATGGCAGCCATCCTGCGCGATTGCGGCAGCGTCCAGCTGGCCGCGTCCCACATCGGCCAGCGGATCATGGGCGCTGCCCTGCCGTATCAGGACAACTACACGCTGATCGTTCTGGGCTACGACCCGCCCGATCAGCCCAGAAACAACAGGTAAACAGCTATGGTAATTGAAGGGTATTGGTATACAAACATCGGCAGCCGGTCTGAAAACGAAGATTCCTGCGTCTATTTCAGCCCGGGGCCGGATCAGTACTGCGCCGTCATCTGCGACGGTCTGGGAGGCCACGGCGGCGGAAAGGCCGCGTCCTCCATCGGCGTCAAGGCGCTTTCCCAGTGGCAGGCGGATGAGGCGCTGCCCTCCGGCGAGACGATTCTCGCATGGATGAACGAGGCGAACCGGAACATCCTCGCCACCCGCGCCAACGCCAACCAGATGAAGACCACGGCGGTCGCGCTGTATCTTTACAAAAATCAGGCGGTATGGGCACACATCGGCGACAGCCGGCTGTACCACTTCCACAACGGCGTCCTCGCGGACTACACGGAGGATCACAGCCTCGCCCAGCTTTCCATCAAAATGGGCGAGCTGCATTCCCGGTCGGAAATTCCGTCCTTTGAGGGCAGGAGCAAGCTGTTCCGGGTCATCGGCGACGACGAGATCAAGCCCCAGCTTCATGCGCCCATCACGCTTTCCCCCGGAGACCATGCGTTTCTGCTGTGCTCCGACGGTCTGTGGGAGCGGCTGCTGGAGGACGAGATCATGCTCGATCTTCACAAGGCCGCCACGGCGGAGGAATGGGTATATCTGCTCCGCTGCCGCGCCATGATGCGGAAAAGCACGGATGTGGACAACAACACCGCCATCGCAATTTGGATAAAGGAGTAGTCAAAATGAAAAGAATAACCGCATTCTTAGGATGCGTCTGCCTGTTTTTGTTTCTGCTCTGCCCCGCGTTCAGCGCACAGGCCGCTGAACTGAATTCGTTTCTGACCTTTCACGAGATCGTGACGGAGGAGCATCAGAATGACCTTCTCGTCTACGGCACCGTACTCCCCGAAAACGGAAGCCTGACGGTTTCCATCGATTCCCAGCAGATCTCCGACCCCGTCCTGACCACCGTGCGTCAGGAAAAGCTGCCCACCACGGTATACTGTCTGGTGGACATTTCCACCCACATGTCCAAGGAGCAGATCGAGCAGCAGACGGACATTCTGGACATCATCAGCAGCCGCATGGGCGAGGGTGACTCCATGGTCATCACCACCGTGGGCAGCAAAGTCGTTGAGGGCGCCGTCCTCGACACCATGGACGCCCGCACCGCCGCCATCGACACTCTTAAGCGCGACGGCGTCAGAGCGGATATGTACAGCGCCATCGTGGAAGCCATGGGCAGTCTGGAAAAGAAGACCAGCTACTGCACGAACCGGTGCCTGCTGATCCTCTCCGACGGCATTCTCGCCGACGGCGGCACCACCCAGCAGCGGGCCATCGACGTGGTCAGCGCCACCTCCATCCCGGTCTATGCCATCGGTATCACCGGCAGCTCCACCTCTGCCTATTCTCTGACAAACGCCGACAACATGCTGAAAATGGCGGAGGTTTCCAGAGGCGGCATCGGTCTGGTTCCCGCCGAGGAAAAGATCTCCGCTGCCGCCGCGGCTCAGCAGGTCTGGGAAACCATTCAGGACGGCTCCGTCATCAAAATCGACCTTGCCTTCGTGACCTCCAACAGCAACAACGCCACGGTTCGCGCCGCCTACGAGCTGGGCGATACCCGGTGGGAAGATTCCGTCGCCGTTGACCTGACCACGGTTCCCGCCGCCATCCCGGCCGCTCCCACCGGCGTTACCGACCCCACCGAAGTGATCGAGGCGCCGGAAGCGCAGACCTCCGTTATGGACTGGGTTCGGGAAAATCTCATTCTGGTCATCTGCTGCGCGGTCGCACTGGCGGCCGTGATCGTGGTGATCGTCGTGGTCGCGGTGAACAACAGCCGGAAGAAGCAGGAGCAGTGGCTTCGGGATAGGGATCTTCCGACCATCAATAACAACCCCGTCATCGATAACAACCCCGTCATGGCGTCCATCCCGTCCACCGGTGATTTTGATATTCCTACGACGACCCCCGTTCCGAACGAGTCGTGGGTCGCCACCAAGCCCGTGACCCCCAGCGGCGGCGTGACTGTCCAGATGACCGTCGCGTCCCATCAGGATGTTTCCACCAGCTTCACCCTTGCACCCCATACGCCTCAGGTTCTGGGTCGTGACGACCGCGCCGACATCATTCTCAACGCGGAAGACTACCAGCTTTCCGGCAAGCACTGCACCGTGGAATGGGACGGCAGCTACCTGTACATTCAGGACATGGGCTCGACCAACGGAACCGTCCTCAACGGCACCAATCTGAAACCGGACACCTGGAGCCGCGTAAAGAACGGCGCAGTTCTCCACATGGGCAGCTTCGACTATCAGGTCGCCCTGAATCCGGAAAAGTAAATTCACCCACCACTTTCCCGACAGCCGTGAGGCTGTCGGGAAATGCCGGTTATGGGCAAATTTACAAAAAGGAGAAACCATATGCAATACATCCGAATCACAAGCGAAAACATTGACTCCGAGCACATCTGCTGCGCCATGTCGGGCAAGCAGAGCGTCGCGAAAAAGGCGTGGCTCAAGGAGCGGTTCGCGGAGGGGCTGGTTTTTTACCGGAGCGAGGAACGGGGCAAGTGCTTCATCGAGTACATCCCGGCGGAGAACGCCTGGGTTCCCATCGACGCGCCGGGGTATCTTTACATCAACTGCCTGTGGATCGCCGGGTCCATGAAGGGGCATGGGTATTCCTCCGACCTGCTGGGCGAGTGCATCCGGGACGCCAAAGCGCAGAGGCGGCAGGGGATATGCATCCTTTCTGCGGAGGGCAGGAAGCGGGAGTTTCTTTCTGACCCCAAGTATCTGGCCTACAAGGGCTTCACCGTCGCGGACACCTCGGACTGCGGGATCACCCTCATGTATCTGCCGCTGACGCCGTCGGCGGAAAAGCCAACGTTCAAGGAATGCGCCAGACATCCGGAAATCAAGGAGGACGGCTTCGTTCTCTACTATACGGATCAGTGTCCGTTCACCTATTACTGGGTGCCCCGGGTGGCGGAGGCCGCCGCAGAGCACGGCATTCCCCTGAAAACCGTCCGGATCGCAGACAAAGAAACCGCGCAGAATCTCCCCGCCCCGGTGACTACCTACGCGCTGTTCCGGGACGGGAAGTTCGTGACCCACGCCATTCAGTCTGACAAGAAGTTCCTCGCCCTCGCGGGAGTAAAGGGCTGACGCTTTAACAGAACAAGATATATTTTTAGGAAGGAATGATAGTACAGTGATAACACACTCGAAATTGATATATGCACGAAAAGATGGCAATATCGTAAGTATTGATGAAGTACAAAGTGGAAAGGACTGTGGGTGTGTTTGCCCTGCGTGCGGTGACGAACTTATAGCGCGCAAAGGGGAGAAGCGTATGCATCACTTTGCGCACCGTTCAAATGAGGACTGCGAATATGGATACGAGTCTTCCTTACATTTGGCAGCAAAAGACATTCTTTCGTGCTCAAAGAAAATGGTCATTCCTCCTGTCTATGTCGAATTCCCGCAGTCCGGCAAGCCAAAGGAACTTCTATATCCGGAAAAGGAAATTGACATCGATTATGTCAAACTTGAAAACCGTTTTGATGACATCATACCGGATATCGTAGTATATTCTGGTGATAAATATTTCTTTATAGAAATCTATGTTTCCCATCCCATTGACGATGAAAAGCTGAAAAAGTTGAAGGAGAAGAATATATCCACCATTGAAATCGATTTAAGCAAAATAAAAAGAGATATTTCTGTTGAAGAATTGTCGGATATTCTGCTCAAGTCCAGCGATCGGAAATCGTGGAAATATAATGCTGTGTCTGAAAAATGGTATCAGCGATTTGAAAAAGCCTCAGATAAAATGCCCTTAACGCAGCGCGGATTAGCGCTACATGTCGATGGGTGCCCTATTGGAATCCGAAACTGGAAGGGAAAAAATTACGCAAACTTTGTTGACGACTGCACGGGTTGCGAATACTGTATTTCTTATGCCCATGAAGGATACATTTTGTGCTCCGGGCGAGAACGGATTGCAACAAAAAAAGATTTCCTTATTTCCAAAGAGGAGCGAATTTCCAACAGCAATAACCCACTGCCGAAGATTGAAAAATGCCCTAATTGTAAAGTGCAGTTAGTTCGGGCGAAGAAAGACAAGGGGGATGTTTGGCAATGCCCTCGTTGCACATTTTACATTCCTGTTGGTTTTAACTCAGACGAAAATTAGGTAAGTAACAATACACGATGAAATACATTATCCTGTTTAGCTTTTTCTTCTTATAAACCGCCATGATAAGCAGCCACCCAACGCCGCCAGCGTTGGGTGGCTTTGTCGTTTCAGGCTTTTCCCTGAATAATACTAAAGCCTAATTAAACGCTTTAATAATCCAATCGCGTCCGGTAATGCTGAAAATGGTATGATAAGGTACAATAAAATGCGCAAATTGAAAAGAGCATCCATGCGGACGATGATTTTTTTGAAGAAATCCTTGGTAAGCATCAGCGATGCCAGCTCAGAGGATTCCTTCTTATCGGTATCCATGCGGAAAGCAGACTGAATGCAGCCGATGCGCTTGAAGCCGCACTCATAGAGCGGGTTGCTTTTGCAGCCGTAGTGATTGAGAAATTCCCACACATCCTCGTCCGTCCAGTCCGCAATGGGATTGACCATCGTTTTCCGGGTGCGGTAGCAATGCTCGACCATGCGGCGGTTGATGTCATTATCGTCGTTGAGGACAATGCCGCCCTGGCGGGTGGTGCGGTAATCTGCGCCGAGTTCCTCTGCAATTTTCTGTGTGCCTTTCGGCTTGCCGATGAACTTGACCACATCAGCGGACTGCTTCCGGCGTGTGCTTTCCGCCCATCGAACGCCGGTCACCACAATCTTTCCCGTGCCGCCCGGTTCTTTCAGTTCGCTGCAGCAGTACCGGGAAGTGCGCATCGGCGGTGTACCTTTGCGGACGATGAGGTTCCACATGGTCACAGGCTTACCATCCCGGTCGTAGGGTCGGTCAATACGCACATCCGGCTGAGATTTTATATACCGCACCGTTTCCGGAGCATCCACGGTGGTCAGATTGTGGACTGCCTCGAACTTGACCCCGGCGAGCTGGGCAAGGATCTTGATGCAATCACTGTCCTTGCCGCCGCTGTATCGATCTGTATAATATATTTAATGCTTATCGACTTAA
>ERZ825159.2121-NODE-2121-length-16876-cov-8.771714_pt1 | contig 16876 bp, 8 predicted proteins | sample MGYA00519932_ERZ825159 | MGnify/ENA primary metagenome ERZ825159 (study PRJEB31778, sample SAMEA3449191) | human gut metagenome | biome: human gut; feature: human-associated habitat; material: faeces | place: United Kingdom | collected 2010/2012 ...
GTAGTACCACCGCCTATATCCACGATCATATTACCCTCGGGGGCCAAGACATCTATACCGACACCGATAGCGGCAGCCATCGGCTCAAAAACCATGTACACATCACGTCCACCGGCATGCTCGGCAGAGTCTCGCACGGCACGTATCTCTACCTCCGTACTACCTGAAGGGATACCGATCACCATACGTAAGGACGGAGCGAACCAGCGCTTCCTTCCGCTCGCCATCTTGATAAAGCCGCGAATCATTTGCTCGGCAGCGTAAAAATCCGCGATAACTCCCTCACGAAGCGGTCGTACGGTACGAATATTCGGGTGCGTCTTCTCGTACATCTCACGGGCCACCTTACCGACAGCCAGCACCTTGTCCGAGCGAGCATCCAAAGCAATCACCGAAGGTTCGTCTACCACCATCTTATCATTACACGTGATAATGGTATTAGCGGTACCCAAATCTATGGCAACTTCTTGTGTGAAAGAAAACAATCCCATTAGTCTTATTATTAATGTTTAAAATGACGAACACCTGTCTTCACCATAGCCAAACCATGTTGGTTACAGTACTCGACAGACAACTTATCATTGATAGAGCCTCCCGGCTGGATTACGGCCGTGATACCTGCTTGGTCTGCGATCTCAACGCAATCGGGGAACGGGAAGAAAGCGTCGGAAGCCATCACGGCGCCATTCAAGTCGAAGCCGAATGATTTAGCCTTCTCTATGGCTTGTCTCAAAGAGTCCACACGAGAGGTCTGCCCGATACCGCTGGCGCAAAGCTGCTTGTTCTTCACCAAGGTGATCGCGTTGGACTTGCTGTTCTTCACGATTTTGTTGGCGAACAACAGGTCCTCAACCTCCGAGGCTGTCGGCTGCTTATCCGTCATAGGCTCCAAATCAGCCTTACCTTGGATGCTCAAGTCCTTCTCCTGCATCAAGACCCCATTCAATAAAGAACGGAATTGTTTCTTCGGCAATTTAGCTTCCTTACGAACCAAAATAATACGGTTCTTCTTCTGTCCCAGAATCTCTAATGCATCTACATCATAATCCGGAGCAATAATTACCTCAAAGAACAGTTTATTGATTTCTTCCGCTGTTTCTTTATCAATCACGGCATTAGTAACCAACACACCGCCGAAAGCCGACACCGGATCGCCTGCCAACGCATCTTTCCATGCTTCCAGCACAGTAGGGCGCGAAGCTAATCCACAGGCATTATTATGCTTCAGAATGGCAAATGTCACCTCATCAAATTCATCAATCAAATCTACGGCCGCATTGATATCCAACAAATTGTTATAGGAAATTTCTTTTCCATGAATCTGGTCGAACATCGCATCCAGATTTCCATAGAAATAACCTTTCTGATGAGGATTTTCACCATAACGAAGTTGTTTTTGTTCTTCCACCGCGCAACGGAAAGCCGAACCTTCACCACCATCAAAATAGTTAAAGATAGCAGAATCATAATGAGAAGAAACAGCAAACGCTTCTTTTGCGAACCAACGGCGTTCCTCGCGTGAAGTAGTAGCGCCATGTTCCAGCAACATATCACGGAACGGCTTATATTGTGCCTGACTAGCGATAATCACTACATCATTAAAGTTCTTAGCAGCAGCACGAATCAAAGAAATACCACCTATATCAATTTTTTCGATGATAGCTTGTTCTTCGGCCCCCGAAGCCACAGTTGCCTCAAACGGATACAGGTCAACGATGACCAAATCTATTTCGGGTATTTCATATTTTTCTATCTGTTGCATATCTTGTTCCAAACCACGACGGCATAAAATACCTCCAAAGACTTTAGGATGCAGTGTCTTCACACGTCCGCCCAAAATAGAGGGATAAGTAGTAAGATCCTCCACCGCTTTGCAAGGGAAACCTAAAGATTCGATAAACTGTCTTGTACCTCCTGTTGACAGGAACTCTACTCCTTCTTCGTGTAGTTTGGTTATAATCTCGTCCAAACCTTCTTTGTGATAAACCGACACCAATGCGGTTTTAATTCTCTTAGCCTCTGACATTTTTTATAGATTAAGTATTTGGGCTACAAAGGTATAAATTTTCACTCTATAAATTCCACACATAAACGTGAAATATTATTTATCCACTCATATTTGTCTCAAAAAAGAAGAGATTCGCCACTAAATATGGATAATAATAAATTAAAAATCAAGTTGTGTGAATCCGTGCAATCTATGGTGAACAAAAAACACCTGTAACACAAATGTAACATATATGACATTTTATCATAATATACCTCCCGTACCTTTGCGCCCAATAAAATAGAGAGACAAAATTATATGGAAACTATGTTTTTGGGAATCGTTGTATTCCTTTTTCTGCTAGCCATATTCGATTTGGTAGTAGGCGTCAGCAACGACGCAGTGAACTTTATGAATTCCGCCATCGGTGCTAAAGCCGCGTCATTCAAGACCATCATCGCCATTGCCGCTTTCGGTATCTTCATCGGCGCCACACTGAGCAACGGTATGATGGAAATCGCACGACACGGTATTTTCAGACCTGAACAATTTTATTTTCAGGAGTTAATGTGTATCTTTCTAGCAGTTATGGTAACAGACGTAGTCCTATTGGATATTTTCAATTCCTTAGGAATGCCTACCTCCACTACCGTATCCATGGTATTCGAACTATTGGGAGGTACTTTCGTTCTAGCTCTTATCAAAATAGCAGGAGACGAAACCGGAATGCTAGGATTTGCTGATCTGCTGAATACGGAAAAGGCATTGTCCGTCATTTTAGGTATCTTCCTCTCAGTAGCAGTAGCTTTCTTCTTCGGCACATTAGTACAATATCTCTCCCGTCTCCTCTTCACATTTAATTATACAAAGAAACTGAAATACACTATCGGACTGTTCGGCGGTATTGCTGTTACGGCCATTATCTACTTCATGTTGATAAAAGGTCTGAAAGATTCCGCCTTCATGACCACCGAAAACAAACATTGGATTCAGGAAAACACCTTGATGTTAGTAAGTTGCAGTTTTGTGTTCTTCACCATTCTGATGCAAATACTGCATTGGTGCAAGATAAATGTATTCAAGGTGGTGGTAATGTTAGGTACTTTTGCCTTAGCTATGGCTTTTGCAGGCAATGACTTAGTAAACTTCATCGGTGTGCCCTTGGCAGGCTTCTCAGCTTATACAGACTTCATGGCTAATGGAAACGGTGAACCAATGGGATACTTGATGAACTCACTGAATGGTCCGGCTAAAACCCCATTTCTTTTTTTATTTTTAGCAGGCGTCATTATGGTATATGCGCTGATTACTTCAAAAAAAGCGCAAAATGTAGTGAAGACTTCGGTAGATCTCTCGCGTCAGGATGAAGGTGACGAAATGTTTGGTTCTTCCGCTGTAGCACGCAGTATTGTCCGTTCTACCATGAGCGCTTCGGAAAGTATAGCCAAAATATTGCCCGACAATCTGAAACGATGGGCCGACAGCCGTTTTAACAAAGATGTGATGATTATGGAGAATGGGGCAGCATTTGATTTGATACGCGCTTCTGTCAATTTGGTACTGGCCGGTCTGCTCATAGCTTTGGGAACCTCTTTGAAACTCCCTCTTTCTACCACTTACGTAACTTTCATGGTAGCTATGGGTAGTTCATTAGCCGACCGTGCCTGGAGCCGTGACAGTGCCGTATATCGTATCACCGGTGTGCTTTCTGTTATCGGTGGATGGTTCATTACTGCCGGAGCTGCTTTCACTATCTGTTTTGTGGTTACGCTCATCATGTATTATGGAGGCACATTCGCCATGTTGGCCCTTATTGCACTTGCCATCTTCTTATTGGTTCGCAGCAACATACACTACAGCAAGAAACAGAAGGATAAAGGCAAAGACGACATATTCTCCCGCCTCATTGCCAGTAAAGACAAAGAAGAGCGTTGGACATTACTTCGCCAGCATGTAAATAACACATTGGTAGCCGAAATGGCATTCACCAATGAAACCTACCGGCAGATAACCGACGGTTTCATCAACGAAAATCTGAAAGCTCTGCGCAAGGCCGTGAACAATACCGACAATCAGAAAGAAATGTTAAAAAAGATACGCCGTAAAGAAATACTAGGTCTGCGCCGTATAGACAACTTTACTGCTATCGAGAAAAACACTTGGTTCCACTTGGGAAGCAACAGTTGTGAACAAATGCTTTACTGTCTGAAACGTATCTGCGAGCCTTGTAAAGAACATGTGGACAATAAGTTCACCCCATTATCGGAACGTGCCACTAACGAGTTCATCCCTATCCGCGATGAGATGACCGCATTAATGACCAAGGCTACTGAAGTACTTGCCAACAAGGCCTACGATCAGACTGATGCCTTGCTACGTGAAGGCGCCCTTCTGAAAGGCAAGATCTCTACCTTGCGCAAAGAACAGATGGACCGCATACAAGAACGGGATGTCAATGTAAAAGCTTCCATGGTGTACCTCAATGTATTGCAGGAATCACAAGAATTGGTTTCCTACTGGCGTCATCTGTTACGCGCCGACCGTATGTTCCAGACTGATTTGAAAAAATAAAAAGATTTATATTCCTATTATATGTTTTTTAAGATAACTTCTTTCCTCCAATTGAAGGAAAGAAGTTATCTTTGTTTCGTATATATAGACATTATTCAAACAAACCTATGGAAAACCTCAAAAAAATTATCAAACAGTTCCCCAAAGTGGGTGAAGTGAAAGAAATCAAAGCTTTGACATCCGGCCTCATCAATCAGACTTATCTGGTAAAATCGGTATCTCCTGAAGAGCCTGACTATGTATTGCAACGAATCAACCATTTAATATTTACCAATATTGAAATGCTGCAACACAATATAGAAGTAGTAACCAGACACATCCGCCAAAAGCTGGAAGCCAGACACGAAGAGGACATTGAACGTAAGGTACTCCATTTTCTACCTTCCACCAATGGCAAGACCTATTTCTATGATGGAGAAGGTTATTGGCGAATTTCAATATTTATTCCACGTTCACAAACATTGGAAACAGTTACACCGGAATCCTCCTATCTGGCAGGACTGAAGTTTGGTGAATTCCAAGCCATGCTGGCTGATGTACCCGAACAACTCGGAGAAATCATCCCCGATTTCCACAATATGGAATTCCGCTTAAAACAATTACGTGAAGCCGTATCTGCCAACATGTCTGGCCGTTTGGCAGAAGTACAGGACATAGTGGACGCAATAGAAAAAGATGCTGATACGATGTGCAGCGCTGAACGTTTTTACCGTGAAGGCAAATTGCCCAAACGCATCTGCCACTGTGACACAAAAGTCAGCAACATGTTATTTGATGAAAACGGAAAAGTGTTGTGCGTCATTGACCTGGACACAGTAATGCCCAGTTTCATTTTCTCCGATTTCGGTGATTTCCTCCGTTCGGCAGCCAATACCGGCAAGGAGGATGAGGCTGATTTAAATAAGGTGAAGTTCAACATGGAAATCTTCAAAGCATTTACCAAAGGTTATATTGAGTCGGCCCGAGCTTTCCTGACCCCTCTTGAAATAGAAATGCTACCATACGCTGCAACTCTGTTCCCTTATATGCAAGCTGTACGCTTTTTAGCAGATTATATAAACGGAGACACGTATTATCAAACCCGGTATAAAGACCATAATCTGGTACGTACCAAAGCGCAGTATAAACTGTATCTGGAAGCAAAATCCGCGACACCGGACATGAAGGCTTATATCAACAGTCTGCTATAAAAACAAGGAGCACAAAGGTATCTTAATGACACGAACCCTCTGTGCTCCTTTCATATTCGTCCGGCAATTATCCTAAATCTACCGTTTCGGTATATCCACCGATTTTTCACTTCTCCCTTTCAGATGTTCGGAGAAGTAGTCTACCAGTTTCCAATAGAAATATTCATTCATATCGCCGAATCCATGACGCTGTTGAGGAAGAATCAGCATATCAAAACGCTTCCCGGCACGAATCAAGGCGTCAACTACCCGTAAGGTATTGCCCGGATGCACATTATTATCAATATCACCATGAATCAGTAACAAATTTCCTTTCAATTGCTTCGCTATTTCAGGATTAGTAGCAATCTTATAAACGAAAGTTGTATCCCCTTTCTCACTCACTACTTCTTTTACGCCGTGATGCGTTTCACTCCACCAACGGTTATAGATATTGTTATCATGATTTCCGGCACAAGAAACAGCCACTTTGAAGAAATCCGGGTATTGGCACATAGCCGCCGTACTCATAAATCCACCTCCCGAATGTCCATGAATACCAACCTTATCTATATCTATAAAATGATGACGCTGCGCCAATTGCTCGATAGCATATTTATGATCGGCCAGCGGATAATCACGCATATTTCCATATCCATAATTATGATACCATTTAGAGCGGCTAGGATGCCCGCCGCGTTGTCCCACAGAAATAACAATAAATCCGGCCTGTGCCAAACGGTCGGTACGGGGGCTCATACGGGTAAACGGATAATAAACACCTTCCACCTGTGGCCCAGGATAAACATAATCCACAATAGGATAAACCTTAGTTGAGTCAAAATTAAAAGGTTTATACATCACACCATACAAATCTGTCACACCATCAGCCGCCTTTACTTTAAATATTTCCGGAAATTTATAACCGGCAGCAAAAAGCTGTGAAAAATCACTCTCCTGAATATCCATTACCTTATTGCCATTAGTATCCAGCAGGATGGCGCAGGGCACCGTATTTACACGCGAATAGTTATCCACCACAAAACGAGCATCATCATCCACTTCCACACGATGGAAATAATCCCCTTTAGTCAGTAGTTTCAAACCGCTGCCATCCAAATTCACACGATACAAATGTTCATAATAAGGATGTTCTTTAGCATTCATTCCATTAGCAGTAAAATAAATCACACGCGCCTTATCATCTACTTTCAAGATTTCCTCCACGTGCCAGGGACCTTTTGTGATACGATTTTTCAAATTACCCTGATCATCATATAAATAAAGGTGTGCCCAACCATCACGCTCACTCCATTGAATAATTTCTTTTCCACCATTCAAGACTCTTAAAGGACGAGTTTCCTGATAGGTATTCATCCGTTCTTTTATAACAGGTACAACGGAATCCTGTCCTATCGTATAGGAACAAACATCAATCCGATGTAAATCACGGCTGCTGCGAGTCAGAAAAAAACGGTTGTTATCACCCTGCCAAACGACAGCCTGATCTTCCATATCACGCTGTTTTTGCATCATTGGTTTGTATTCCAGGCCAATGCTTTGATCTTTATAAGCTGCTACTTTAATTTCCTTACGTTTATTATCAACCAAGTCAAACAAGTACAGGTGTTCTATGGGAGCTTCCTTTTCTCCCGGCATCTGGTATTTATAAGTTTCCAATGTGGGACGTGGACGGGCCATCGAATTTATTACCCATAACTCTTTCACAGCGCGATCGTCAGAAACTGTCATAGCAAAATAACGTGAATCCGGAGACCACACTCCACCTACACGACGACGCTTGCCATTACATAAAGTATCTGTATTAAGCATACTATAGGGAATACCATAGCCAAAATCCTTCATGCCATCTGTAGTAAGCTGGATTTCCACGATCGTACTATCCTTTTCATTTTTTTTCGCCTTTTCATAATCTTCACGACTCATGCGATACAAATTCAAATCCTTGGCATAAATCACCGTTTTACCATCAGGAGAGACCGATCCCCAATAGATTTTCTTCAGGTCGTCTTCTTTATCTTTCAGATGGGTCAATTTACGGGTAGGATAGTCATAAGAAAAATAAAAGATTTCCTTCTCATTCTTCTTGTCCTTCTTATCCTTGCCATCTTTCTTTGGTGTCGCATCTTTTGTTGACTTTACTTCAAAAGTAAAGGTACGCCCATCTTCTTCCGCTTTCAGATTTGTGATTGGCAAATGGCGTGCCTCAAAGGGATCTTTTACAATTTCGGTAAGCTGGGAAGCTAATTCATCCCTATCAAACAAAAGCTTCTTTGTCCGGGCAACCGGATCAACCACATACCAAAAGGTTCCTTCACTTGTTTTGTACTCGAACCAGAAATTATTACCTTTCTGGAACCAATGCGGATCCACCACAGTAGAAAACAACATGGTGTTCAATTTTTCTTGTGTGTACTTCTCTGCCTGCAGGTATTCTGGCAAGCGTTCCTGTGCCTTTGCAACAGAGACAGTCGTACACAGACCGCCCATTAAAAGGGTAATGAATAGCATTTTCCTCATAGATTGAACTTTTATCGTGTTTATGAAAAAACAAACATACACAAAATTCTTCATTTAACAATCTTAAACAAAGAATTTTGTGTATGTTTGTTTCATTTATCCTTTTTCTTATCAAAAAGTATACCCTGAAATAAAGCTAACCATATGATTCCGTATCCTTAAATCATTCTGTTCCTTATTATATTTTCCCCAAGCCAAATCATACCCGATAGTAAATGAAATCCGTTTAACAGCAATCCCGACAGAAGCCGTTCCTCCCCAATCCAAACGAGGGGACGCCTCAAAACCAAATTCCTCATTTACTGTTTTTCCTTTAAATGTGCCAAACCGGTAATAATCATTCCGGTATTCGTACTGTCCAACACCTGTTTCTTCATCTATATTATATTTTGAGGAAGAAACATAAGCATGAGTGCGTCCACCAATTCCTACAGCTACATAAGGCCCTACTGCTAATTTAAGACGCACATCATCACAAAGTTTAAAACCCCAATGAGCCATAACAGGCAATTGCAAATAATAACGCGTGGACTCAACATTCGTTTTTTCATAATCCATGCTAAATCCTCCCCCTGTTGATATGTTTCCCCAGCTCATAGGATGATACCCACCTTTCTGCATTAAGATATAAACCCCGGACTTCAAGCCAAAAGAAGGCTTTTTTCCCACCCCTTCCTTTAACTGATACAATACACCGGCACCAGCTTTAAAACCTAATGTAACTGATGTCCCTTCATTTTCCTTATTCACTACCAAGCCGGCTTCCGGCGTAACACTCCAACGAGACTGAGCGTTCAACATCATACTCGCCAAAATACCTGCCATAAATAAAATTACTTTTTTCATCTTTTTCTTCTTTTTAGTTCATTATCTATGTAAAAGACTAAAAATTCAGAAAAACCCCCATTACATATTCGAAAAAATAATAAAATAACATGAGCAACTCACTCACATAACAAAAGAAATACCCGACACTTAAACATACCCTTTAAGAAATCATTAAAAAATAAACGCTGCAAGAACTAACAAATAGCAGCAAAAGTTATCGCTTATTTTTCGCATTCTCTTTATATTCGGTAGGTGTCATACCAAAACGTTGTTTAAAACATTTGCTGAAATAACGAGGATCATTAATACCTACCATATAAGCAATCTGCGTCATATTATAATCACCACTCTCTATCAATTGTGCGGCACGTTTCACACGCATCTCTTTAATAAACTCAATGGGGGCAAGTCCTGTCAGGGTCTTCAGTTTCTTGAAAAAGACAGAACGGCTCACCGCAAGCTCCTGTACCAAATCATCCACTATCAAATCGCCATTATCCATATTCTTCTCCATTAATTCCGTCAGTTTCTCCATAAACTTACGGTCATGGGAAGACATCTCAGGCTGTGTTTGCTGTTCTTCCTCCGCAACAGGCTGAATATTCATCAGATTCGCACAATACAACTGTTGCAACTTGACACGTTGTGTCAGAATATTCTCCACCCTGGCCTTCAGGTAAGTAGCACTGAACGGTTTCGTTATATAATCCTCAACTCCCAGTTCCATACCTTCCAACTTACTGTCCATATCCGTTTTAGCCGTCAGTAAAACGACTGGAATGTGACTGGTCGCCATATTAGCACGCAAATCTTCTGTCATGGTAATACCATCCTTTTCCGGCATCATGATATCACTAATAATAATATCCGGAACAAACTTCAAAGCCTTATCCAAACCTTCAGCCCCATTGACAGCCTCTATGACGTTGAAATTTGAGATAAAGATACTACGCAAAAAGAAACGAAGTTCCAAATTATCTTCAACCAGCAACATCGTTTTACTTTCATTCCTTTTCTCTTCATGTCCCTGAACTGGTTCTTCCACCTCTTCCGGCCTCATTTCGACAGAATCAGAGAGAATGAACTCTACATTCTCCGTATAGTGCTCCTTGCCTTTCAAAAACTCAACCGTGAAACAACTGCCCTCCCCCTCTTTACTATCCACACGGATAGTCGCTTTGTGCAGTTCCACCAATTCCTTAACCAAAGAAAGACCGATACCAGAACTTTGCTGATTAAACAAATTCTTGTCCAACAGATTTTCAAAACGGACAAAAAGGGAAGCTTTCTTGCTTTCAGAAATTCCTATACCTTGATCCTGCACACCAATCGCCACATTATGTTCATTTTCATGAATGAAAAGCGTAATCATCTTACCCTGTGGAGTATACTTGAAAGCATTGGAAAGCAGATTGAAGACAATCTTTTCCAACTTATCCGCATCTACCCACAGTTTCAAGGAAGGCATTTCACTTTCGAATACAAAATCAATATGATGCTCTTCGGCCAGCGATTCAAAATTATCCATGATATGGCGTACAAAAGGAACAATATCTATCTGCTCTATACGCAACTTCATCTTATTTTTCTGTATTTTGCGGAAATCAAGAATTTGGTTCACCAAGCGAAGCATACGGTCGGTATTACGTTCTACTACATGCAATTGCTCACGTACATCATCCGGCAAAGTCTTGTTTTTCAGAACATATTCCACAGGACCTGCAATCAATGTCAGCGGAGTGCGAAGTTCGTGAGAAATATTTGTAAAAAAGCGAAGCTTTATATCAGAAACCTGCTGTTCCACAGACACTTCATGTTTCAGACGATAAATAGTAAACAATATATATACTCCTGAAAACAGAATCAACAGAAAAGCAAGAATATAAATTGCCATAGCCCAAGCCGTTTCCCAAAACGAAGGCTGAATGGTGATTCTCAAACTGCGCTCATTCTCTACCCAAACCCCATCACTATTGGTCGATTTAACCTGAAAGACATACTCTCCTTTCGGAAGATTAGTATATGTAGCGGTACGCTGTCTGTCTACATAATTCCATTCTTTATCAAATCCGCGTAAACGATAAGCATAACGGATATTTTCAGGATAAATCATATCCAACGCAGCAAACGATAAGGTTACAATATTCTCCTTATGTGAAAGTACCAGATGTTCTGTATTATTGAGTGATTGCCGCAACAAACTTCCTGATACCCCTGGAACTACCTCTTGATTGGATATCTTCAAAGTACCTAAAATAATGGATGGAACATAATTACTCTTCTTAATGTGCTCCGGTTCAAAATAAAGCACGCCACGACTGGTGCCAAACAAAATAGTGCCGGGACCAAGCTTCAACGATGTTCCTTCCTCAAAACGTATCTTACCACCAAAATCCCTTTCATTATAATTCTCAAAACGTTGTTCGGACGGAATAAATTTACTCAATCCGTTTTCCGTACTTATCCACAAGCTTCCTGTGTCATCCTCTTCTACAGACAACAGGATATCTGAAGGCAGACCATTCTTCACTGTATAGGATTTAAATACAGCTCCCCCTTCTCCGTTCATGGAAACAAGTTGGTTAAGGCCACCACCAAATGTAGCTAAATAAACTTCTCCTTGAGAAGTGGTTACAACCCGATATACGTTATTGTTGCTCAGACAATTCATATCATCGGGGATACGTGCATAAAGATGGAACACAATCGACTCCGGATCTTTAAAATCCTCTTTAAAACTAAGCGCGCCATCACTGCTCCCCACCCATATATTCCCCTTCTTATCAGAAGTGATATGGCGTACACGATAACAACGGTCATACGGAAAACCTTTCAGGTTATTTCTAGAACTAATAAACACATATTTCCCTTCAGGAGTTTTCTGAATATAATTCAACCCTCCACCGAAAGTTGCCACCCAAATGCGTCCATGCTTGTCTTCATGTAACCAGTAAACACTATTATGACTCAGGCTATAAATATCATCTTCATCATATTTGAATCGAGTAAACTTAAAATGGGTCCCCTCCTTTTCTGCCAGAATAATACCATCCCCTTTGGTCGCAATCCAAATGTTTCCGTGAGAATCTTGCATGATATGATAAGGAACTCCCCGTAACGGCCTGCCAGATTTGGCTATATCCCCCTCTTCAGTCAGAATACCCTGAAAATCTAAATCAGAAGAATAAATTTCAATCTGACCATCCCGTTTTCCCATCCAGATGCGATGTTCGCTATCTTCAAACAACGCACGTACCGTATTGGAATTCAAGTCATAACTGTGACCCATGCGGGGATAAATATGGAACTGGCTTCCTAAAAAAGTAATCTTCTCCAACCCCTTAGAATGAGTACATAACCAAAGATTGCCTTGCTTATCGGATAACATGGAATGTAATTTATTGGAAAAGTGCCAATCGGGTGAATCGGGGTCATTATAGAAAGGTAACAGCCGATTTGCCTCCCTGTCATACCAAGAAAGCCCTCCTCCTTGCGGATGTACCCACAAATTACCGTTCAAGTCTTCACAAATATGAAAACTGGGATAGGAACGATCGGCACCACGAGGCTCCACTTGCATCTTTTCTTGCTTAAATACTTCCGTCAAAGGATTGAAATGACAAACCTTTCCCCATTCGGTCATCTCAAACCATGCTTCCTGCTTACTGTCAACATAAACAGAACGGAAAGCGTCTGCCGGGAATTCGGGACAATTGGATTTATTATAGACTTTACACTCTTTTGTATCCGAATGGTACAATATCAATCCTTCATGGGCAGTTGTTATCAACAGCCCCGTACCTTTTATTTCATTTATAGCAATCACTTTATCCTTTACCGGCAATTCCCAAAGACGAAAGATTTCATTCTGCAAAGAATAGCACCATATCCGTCCTCTGTCTGATCCAAAATAAAGTTCGTCACCATAACTGCAAAAAGAGTAGAAAGCCTGTACGGATTCATCTTTGCCTGATTGGATATTCACAAAATAAGAAACAGGCTCTTCTTTATCATTCGTAATCTTCAGCAGACCGTTATCAGTAAGCAACCACTCTTGATTGTAAGCATCGCTAAAAACCTGATTAATATGAACGGCATTTCCTCCACGACTATGAGTAGCATATACTTGAGTGGTTACACTGTAATCCTTAGGATTTGTTTTCACACGGACAGCCCCCTCATTTTCAGAAAGTAGCCAAATGACACTGTCGGGCAATATTTTAATAGAAGAGAAACGCATGCCCTCCTCTTCACCTTCTGCAGGAATTTGTTCGAATTTCTCTGTTCTTTGGTCAAAACGATACACACGGTAATCATACGTTTGCAGCCAAATATAATTATAAGGGTCTACTTCCAATAAGTCTACCCGGTTGTTAGTCATAGTAATTTTATTCCCTTGTCTGGCTTTATAAACTTTGAAGTCATAACCGTTGAACCGGTTGATTCCATCCCAAGTAGAGAACCATAAAACTCCATTATGGTCTTGTACCATGCTCATGATGGAGTTCTGAGACAAGCCGTTTTCCGAAGAATAATGAGTAAAGATACAATTAGGCTGACTTTTTGCATAAAAAAAGAACAGCAAAGTAAGTATAAACAGAATGTGTCTTTTCATTTCGTAGATTTTCATATATAGTATGGCAAAAATACATAAAAAACGAGAGATACTGACATACAAGTTCCTAAAAAAACAAAAGGGGAAAAGTTAAATCCCCCCTTTATCATTCTACTCTTCCCTGACACTTTCCATAGGAACAAATAGAATTCCTCCCTACAGTGACAAAGTATTATTACATGAAGAAAAAACAGCTTATCTCTTTAAATTCTGCAACAATACATTTCCATTTTCCACAGGATTCCATCCGTCATCACCTGCCAAAATCTGTGCTTCATTATAATTACTGATATCGTTCAGCTGCTTTCCAAACGAAGCACGCGAAGCGGTAGCCGCCCCTTCTCCCGTATTCCGGTATTCAGCATAGAATACGGTTTCCTCATTTTCTTTTTTGCCCCAGTTGTTCCAACCCACCGGAAGAATATGCTTTCCCAAATCACAATGAATATAAACAGCCTGTGCATAAGGACGCCAAGGACGGGACAAATACACCTTCTGAGCCTCAGCCACACCCGTCAATTTACAGCCTATAAAAACATAGCCATATTTTTTGCCTTGATCTGTAGAAGGAGCGGTAACATACCCATCACCCAAACTATGGATGGTGCAATCCTTAAACAATGCCGTAGACCAGCCAAAAATAAAATCCACCGTACCCTCTATATAACAATGGTCATAGAACTGACGACTGTCTTTGCCATAAGTATACAAAGTATCCTGATTTCCCAAAAAACGACAGTTTTTGAAATAAGCGCGATCTCCACTAACAAAACAGGCCACTGCCTGCCCCACTCTGCCGGCACTATTCTCGAAAGTGATATTCTCAGCATAGAAATCGGGAGCATAGATATAACAGGTTGATGAACCGGAGGTAGACATTTCTTCTCCGAAATAGTTCTTTTTAGAAGCAAAATCATCATTTGTCAGAATTGCTCCGTCCTCACCTATCAAAGAAATACTAATCTTACTTTCAGGAATAACCACTTTCTCTTTATATACCCCTTTACGGACTAGAATAGTAGTGCGTCCTGCTTTACGAAAATCGGGGACAGCATGAATCGCTTCCTGAATGGTAAAGAAATCACCACTGCCATCTTTTGCCACTACAAAATCATAATGACGTACAAAAGGCGCCAATGCAGGAACCTCTTTAGCTATAGCATCCACTGTCAAACCAGCAATAGTACGCGCCCCATATACATTCAGGTGCGTATTATCCTCACGGCCTTTCGGACAAGCTGCACACACGCCTTCAGGAATCCACATGAACAATTTTTTTGAGGCCTCCGGCCCCATTCTCTGCACCAAATCATGCGTTATCTTATTCATATCCACAAAAGGCACATCCAACTCTTTTGCCACGTTACGCGGAGACTCCAAATATTTTCCATGAGTATCAATCAACACTTCTCCATCTTGAGAAACACTCCCCTTTGACAAATCCTTGCGCACATCATCTTCGGCCACCGCATTTTTATTATTCCGAAAATTACGGCGAACTATAGCATTGAACAAAACGGGAATTCCTCCTTTGGCACGTGTTTCTTTTACAAAACGGCGTAGATTGGCATCAAAAGTAGATCCGGGATCAGTATGACGTTTCTCATCGGCCTTCTCATCATTATGCCCAAACTGAATAAAAACATAATCACCCGGCTTTACTTTATTAATTACTACCTCCCATAATCCTTCATCAATAAAACTTTTAGAACTCCGACCATTTCTAGCATGGTTTTCCACACGAATATTTTCACTGAAATATCCTCCCAGCACATGGCCCCATCCACGTTCCTGATTACCTCCCTCTAAGGGTTTGTTGGCCATAGTCGAGTCACCTATCATAAAGATAGTAATTGTGTGGTCTGCCGTAAAAGCAGAAAATAACAACAAGGCAACAAATGCCATCAACATCTTAATTTTCATCGCTTTCTATTTTAAATTTTGATTAAAGAACTCAAGTATATCATCCTGTATCTCCTTACTGCAAAAATGGGGCAAATCATAGAACTTGGTAGTCAACAGATTTTCTACCGATTGACTCTTCCATACATCCTGCATGGTAGAGAAAGCGCTTTCAACGCCCTTTACAGGAAAAAGTTTGTCCCGCAAGCCATTGATGAACAACATCGGTTTGGGACAGGCGATAGATGCCACATGAGGATAATCCATCCAATTCCGTATTCCGGGAATAATCATGGAATAAGCAGACCCGCCTTTGTTCTGATTATTGGTAAGTGTCATTAAGCTATCTGTAGTATTCATCCAGCACACAGCAGCGCCTGCCTTCACCACATCTGTAGCGGCACTGACCATCCAAGCACGATGTGCTCCCATAGAAAAGCCCATAGTACCTATTCTATCTTTACTGACCATAGGCAATGTAGCCAAAAACTCAGCACTACGGATATCATCCCAAACAATCAAGGCCCCCCATGGCATTCCCATCTGTAGCATATTGGCAGCCAACGCTTGCTGTGAGTCATAGCGCACTCCTTCCTTACGTCCCCGTTCCCCCCAAAACAAGGCATCCACAGCAAGCACTACATATCCATGGCTTGCCAGATAATCACCCACATACTGTTTATCATAACATCTTTCCGCCCAATCATCCGCATTGGCTGTCACAGATGCCTCCACACCGAACGGACGTACCATCTTCTCTTTCCCTATTGAGAAATGGGCCCCATGGTCGTGAAGTAATAACACTGCAGGAAATGGTCCCTTCCCCTCAGGGACCAACAGATAAGCGGGAACACGGGAATATTTCGAAACATTAAACAGAATTTTTTCCACTGTATACCCTTCCCTCCGCTCAATATCTATCACTTCTTTATCAAAAGCCGCTACAGGAGGAGCAGGCTGCATACAATCCAACAAAACTTTTCTAGCCTCTTCACGCCATTTTTCAAAATTTCGGATAGAAGAGTTCCCCCATGCCATAGGATAAGTCAGACTTTCTTTCAGCTTCTGATAAAACAGCGGCATATCATTCTGCGTTTCATAACGCATAGAGACGGTTTCCACCTTTTCTTGAGCAGAAACCGTCAGACATATCCCGAACAACAATAAACAAATTACAGCATTCTTCATAAACCTATACCTAACAAACTTTTACTTTTCAAGGTAACTAATTAATTTTATCATATTATCAATATAATCCCCTAC
>ERZ825159.2127-NODE-2127-length-16864-cov-4.200190_pt1 | contig 16864 bp, 17 predicted proteins | sample MGYA00519932_ERZ825159 | MGnify/ENA primary metagenome ERZ825159 (study PRJEB31778, sample SAMEA3449191) | human gut metagenome | biome: human gut; feature: human-associated habitat; material: faeces | place: United Kingdom | collected 2010/2012 ...
ATTGTACGAGAGGGAAGAAAATCTTCATACTCATCAGTTTCGAGGCTTTCAAGATGAACATCATGGAGAATATCATAGCGGTAAACGGCGGCAGATTTTTCTTTTGTGTAATACATAATGCCATCATAAATCGTGTAGCTCGTGATATTGGATTCCTTTTCATCGCCGAGTAAGTTGTCTCTCAACACTCTTTCTTGCGATATACTTATCCATTCTGTTTTTGTGGGGTCAGATTTTGACGTTATGGTAGCAATAAAAGAATCATCACAAGTTCCGACCAGATTAGCAACAACGTCATCGTTCCACTCATATAAAATTTCATATCCCGAAAGATTTCTTCCGAATTTTACTAAAGCGGACTTCACCTCCGCTTTTTGCGGGTCGACAATGGACACAATTGTGAAAAGGGCATCCGTTCCATTGCCTGCAACGCCTCCAAACCAATTGAAAACCACATTCGACCCGTATTCCTGAATTTTTCTGTCGGAACCATCCAATGCCATGCTGTAGATTCTGGCCGTGGGGTCATTACCCGAGACCGAGGCATCTGTATAAGGCTGTCCGTTTTTTATAACATACAGATAGTTCCCTACAACAAAGCACCTTGCGCCACCCTTAAAGGATGGGATGTAGGCGGTACTTGCAGGATCATGCCCCAAATTTGCGTCAGCAGATAACCTGATGCATTCCTGCGTTAAGTAATCATAATAAATAATATCTGCGGATGCGTCCGGGTAAGGATCTAAACTATAACACCCGTTTGCTGTTTCACCGCCCACAGTCATGGCAATTCCCTGTTGTGCGGTAAGCATATGCAGTTCTTCGCCGGAAGACGGAACAGTTTCCGCCGCATCCTCATCAATAATTGTTGGCGCTGGCGTTGCAGACTCTGTGGCGGCAACCTCGGAATTATAACCGTATTCTTCCGAGCAACCAGCCAAAAAGTGGCTCATGAGAAGAAGCAGGGACAGAATTTCAATTGAGAATCTTGCGGCTTTTTTCATATTTCTCAACCATAAAGTCAGGTGAAAACATTATAAGGAACATCATCGTGTTTGTTTCAAGGCGGATATGTTCAGCATCTGCGCGCCGATGCTTGAGCCTTAGATGTGGATGGCGGTTCTTTGGAACAACTTCATTATACCAAAAAGTTTTCACATTCGCCACGTTTCGGCAGTATTTCAAGAGTTCCATGTATTCGGACAATTACAAGCGCCTGTGCACCGACGCTTACATACATATAGAACTTTTCAATCTAGGTAACGGGAGCGCCTATTTATCTTGACTTCAAGATACCACAAGAAAATCTTCATTTCCACAAAATTGACACAAAATCCGAGTTACTTGTCATAAAACACGAGTAAAACAAACTGCCCCGGCTGCTAAGCCGGGGCAGGAAAAATCAAAAGGCCCACAAAATGGGAATTCTAAATTATTGCGATAAGTGGCTAACAATCTTGCTGAGCAAGCCAAGCCTTTGTTCAGCGGTTGTGTGCCTTGCCGAAAAAACTTGCGTAAGCTCCGAAATCAGTTCTTTTTGCTCTGGTCGCAAGGCACGAATAGAAATCAAATTTGAACGATCCCCATAAACCAGTGTGTCAAGCGATACATCGAACAATTCGGCCATTTCAATAAGGCAATCGACAGACGGAAGTTTGGCATTCGTTTCATAGGCACTGATAGTGGAAGTCTTCTTGCCCAACTTTTTGCCTAATACTTATTGTGTCCAGCCTTTTTCTTCTCGCAGCTTACGAATGTGATCTCCAATATAGTTGTGACGTTCGGTATCTTTCATGTCTTTGTCCAGCTTGCTTTATCAATGAATTTTCTTCTTAGGGTAATTCAATTTTAAATGATTTAGCTTGCCAAACGGTGTAAAAACAGTATAATAATACACTATAAGTGTTATTTCGAGAAAATACTTGACTTTCGGGAGAATTAAACGTATGTTGAATGGCAAAGAGGGACGTCTACTACGGCGAAACAACGATAAGGATACACGCATGAAGATTAATATTTTACTTTGCGATGACGACAAGGATTTTTTGCAGAGAATATCAGACGCGGTTGCTGGCCAGCCGGTACCGCCCGGAGCGTCCATTTGCATAACAAAAAGCTCGAATCCTGCCGAGATAACAGACCGGCAATTATCGCAGTATCACATTATGTTCTTGGACATCGACATGGATGAACGCAGCGGCATGGACATTGCCCGCCGTGTGCGTGAATTGCATCTGGATACAGTGATTATTTTTGTGACAAATTATCCGGAATTTTCGATGGAAGGGTATGAAGTCCGGGCATTCCGATACCTTCTCAAGCAAGAACTGGAGCAAAAGCTGCCCAATTATTTCCGGGATGCATTGGCAGAATTGCCGCGTGATGATAAAGTTCTGCATTTTTCTGCCAACGCGGAGTCGTTTAACATTCCCTACAAAGATATTCTCTACTTGGAAAGTAATCAAAGAGTTATATATTTGTACACAGTAAAGCCTATGCAGGCACCAGACCGCTTTTATGGAAAAATGGAAGATTTAGCGGCAGAATTGGAAGGAGACGGATTCCTCCGAATTCAGAAAAGCTATCTGGTCAATATGGCATACATCAAAAAATTCAATTATGACAGAGTTGTTCTCTTCGATGGAAAAGAGCTATCGGTAAGTCAGAAGCGGTACTCACAAATGAAAGTCCAGTATCTGAGTTGGAAAAACAAAAACTGGGGGAATGCACGTTGAGCGATTATTTCTTGACCTACTTGTGGACTTGGATGGAGTGCTTTTCGGCAATTTTGCTATTTGATGCATTTTCCGCAAGAAAGATGGAACGTTTTCGCCATTGGATTATTGTGACGAGCCTTGCTTTTCTGGAGGCAACACTTCTGAATTTCGCAGCCATTACAATGCCAAACTACTCGAAAATTGTTATTGGACTTGTTTTGCTTTTTTCCCTACACAGGTTTTTATATACCAGCAATAGAATGTTCAGTTTTTACATCCCGGTTATTTTCTATGCGACAATATGCTGTGTGGATAACTGCTGGTACACTATGTTACTTTTGATGTCCGAAGCCCAGGACAGTGTGACTCCCGGCGAAATGGTTTGGCAAAATCTGTTTATGCACAGCGTAATAATAGCAGTATGCTTTTTACAGGCAAAGGCGCGAAACGGGAAATTAAGTCAAGCAACCAATTTCAGATGGTACACCATTCCTGCAGTGCTTTCCCTTGCGAGTGTTTTGCTTATTTTCTTTTTCGGAAATTGCTTTCAGCAAGGCCAAATATCAATTCAGCCGCTATGTGTCTGTGCTACATTTATTACCGTAATGCAGATAGCAGCGTTACTTTTAATCAGCTGGATGGAACAAAACGCCAACTTCCGTGAAGAAGCAATCAGCCTACAAGCCAAATCAAAAGCACAGCAAGAGAGCATCGAAGCCTTGAGTGCTGCATACGCTCAGCAACGTAAACTGACACATGACTTTCGCGCTCATTTGAGTACGTTAGACGGAATGCTGATGCAACAAAACAGAGATATCAACACAATACAAACCTATATCCATAGCCTACAATCGAAACAAAACGAACGCATCCTGCTCGTCAATACCCACCATGCAGCACTGGATGCACTTTTGAATCAGAAGGCGCTTGTTGCGAAAAATCGTAAAATTGATATACAGTTCAGTGTGAACGATTTATCTCCCATAAAGATTGACATGGTGGATTTGACGGTTGTAATCAGCAACACACTGGATAACGCGATTGAAGCGTGCGAAAAACTGCCGGAAACAGACCGGCAAATTTATGTGCAGGCACTGCTTGAAGAAGATGAACTGTTTTATGCTGTCCGTAATAAATCTTTGCCGGTAAATATGATTGCAAATCAACTGCCGGCATCAACCAAGGAAAATCCATCTTTTCATGGGTATGGTTTGCAAAATGTTCATACCACATTGGAAAAGTACCACACACTTTACGCTATGGACTATGAAAACGGCTGGTTTGAATTTGCAACAGAGCTGCCGAATACTCTGATTTCATGACAAAAAACTACTGTTTCACTACAAAAATGATGAAAAAGCTGAAAACTCTGTTTTAATAAAGATAGTTCTAATTTACAGAGGTTCTGCATATGGAAGCAATCGTTGAAAGAATCGTGGAGAAGTGTATACAAAGCGAACTCATTGAAGAAAGACAACGCGATTGGATGGCATACTCGCTACAACGAAAATTCATGAACTTTGGCGGTTTCTTTATTCTCGTTTGCTTTGGAACACTTGTTGCGCCGTTACCGCAAGTGATTCTTTTGAATTTTGGGTTGGCGCTTTTACGGGAAAAGACAAATGGGCTTCATATGCCAACAGTATTTTCCTGCTTTATCACCTCTTTATTTTGTGAATATACCTGCTTATATCTGATTGACCGACTGCAATCTTCTACGATAGCGGCTACAATTACGCTGTTTATTGTCTCTGTTACGCTAATTTTAATACTTGCTCCTTGCAATAACTCGGCGATGCACTGCAGCAACGAGGAATTGCGGGACATGAAAATAGCGGTACGCAAAAGACTTGTATTATATTGCTTGATTATTCCGGCCCTTTTATTGCTGAAACCATTGTACAGCATTGTCTGGATTGTAGCTGCAGCTGCGGATGCTCTTCTACTGGTTTTGGCTAAAATTGGAGTTGGAATCAAATAAAACCAAATTAAACCGGAAGGAAGGTCTTTACCATGAAAGCAAAAGAAAGTCTTTTACACAAAAACTTGCGCGCAGTAGTCCAATCGTCAATTCAGAAAGAAGCAAGCGCACCTTGTGGAATGTTTTGGAATTATCAACCTCACCGGCCCGAAAAGCCTCTGACAAATCCTCAGGGGAAAAAATAAATCTCACGCTGCAGCTCTAAGCCCGTCGCATCTCAAAATGCGGCGGGCTTTTTTGTGCGCTCGGTTGGGCAACAACTGGCGAAAGGATGCTACGCGCTTAGCAGTAGGAAGCGCTAGCCGAAGGCAAGGGCATCCATCGTGAGGTGGCATCAGAATGCCAGCAGAAAATGCTGACGGGCAAACACATGAACCAACAAGCAGAAATTCATATATTTATAAATTATAGTGATCTAGATAAAATTCGAACGGATTTAAAGTTTAACTCCGCAAAAGTTGCGGGGTATTTGCGATATTATAAGTGCAAAGCAAATTCGGAAGGAATTTCAAAGATGACATCTAACGAGCGACAAAAGAAAATAATTCGCTTGTTAGACAAGCGCCGGAAAGATACGATGGAGCATCTTTCAATAGAATTCCATGTTTCAACAGATACTATCAGCAGGGACATAGCAACATTAAACGAGGACTATCCAATAAAAATAGTCCGGGGCCGAAATGGAGGCCTTTCCCTACCAGACGGATACCACTTGTTCAAGAAAATGTACATGACTCCTGTTCAGGCACTCGCATTACATAGAGCGTTGCTGTATGTCCCTGATGAAATCAAGAAAATCCTTGAGACAATTTTGACCGATTTTGCTTGGTAGTCAATTATGATTACCCAGCACCTTGACAACTGAATACCCAGCATAACAGGTACGTTCCTTTCCCCGCAGGCCCATTGGGTGGTTTTGGCATAACCATAAGCTGCCAAGGGAAAGGCCACAATGATACGCCAGCTGCCTCCCGCGTCAGAGGGGGTGACCGAGCCGGAATTGTAAGCAGTAAGATTCCGGCAGAGTCAGTGAACGGCCGCCGCCAACGGTCTGCCTGTTGTGTTCCCGGTGTCAGGGGTGCGGGCGGCAAATGTGGCACACTTACTTAACTATCTACTTTTGCCGTTTAGGGCAAATCGTGGGCAGCAGGACCCCAAGCGCCTGCTGCCCATCATTTTGCTTTAAACGGGATGGAAAACAGGGGTGTAAACCAATGCAAACCTATCCAACGGGCTATGCGGAATCCCACCGTATGGCCGAGAAAACTTTCCGGGAAATCTTACCCAGGCACGGCATGGCGGTGCGCGAGGAACAAATCGCGCTTTGCCATGAAGTTTTAGATACCCTATATAATAAGGAAATTTCCCTGTGCGAGGCAGGCGTAGGCACCGGCAAAACGCTGGCTTACCTCGTGGGCTGTATCCTTTGGCAGATGCATCGCCCCGAACGGATGAAACTGCCCATCGTTATCTCCACTTCCAGCGTTGCCTTGCAGGACGCTATCCTTACAGAGTATCTGCCCGACCTGTCCGCTATTTTGCTGGACGAGGGTATCATCACCGCACCCATCACAGCCGTTGTCCGCAAGGGCAAAGAACGCTTTGTCTGCGATGCCCGCCTTGCCGAAAGAGCATCGCTGGTGCAGCCAAGCAGAAAACGGCAGACCAACAGCCTGAACATTGCTGCGCACATTTTGGACATGGATCATATCCCGGAACTTTCCCGGTATGACCGCTGCCGAATTTGTGTGCCGCAGTCCTGCCCGCGAGATTGCTTTATGCGCTTGGATTGCCGCTACCAGCAGTATCTGCGGGATTCCATGAAACCCGACATCCAAATTTGCAATCACAATTATTTGCTGGCAGACGCATCGCACCGACTTGAAGATAGGCCGCTGCTCCTGCGCAGCTATCAGGCGCTGGTGGTGGACGAGGCGCACAAATTACCCGATGCCGCCCGCCAGATGTACACGGAAACCTTATCCCCGCACAACATGGATGAATTGTGCCTTTTATTACAACAGGCGCACTACAAGGATTTTGCCAGACAACTGCGGACGGCGTTCCTTACGCTGTCGTTCTCCTGCACGCAGGGGCTTTCCAAGCTGCGAAGAAAAGTGAGCGAACCGTTCGTGCTTACGCCGTTCCGCCGCGCTGCGCTCATCGACTGTATAGCACTGTTGCAAAATGCTGGCGGATTGCCGGATGTGCCGCGATACCTGCTGAACAGGCTGGGAGAAGCAGAAAGCCTCCTGCGCCTTTTTCTTTTGGAAGTGCCGACGCGCATCTTATACATCGACTACGATGCCGATGGTCAGCCCACATTCTGCGCAGCCAGCAGCCGCGTACCGCAGCTGCTCCGCAGTGCGCTGTGGAATACACGCGAACCCGCGATTCTGACCTCCGGCACACTGGCAGCAGCCGGAGATTTCAGCCACACCGAACAGCTTTTGGGGCTGACAACCTACCGGCCGTTGCGCCACTTCCGCGCGGATTCTCCGTTTAACTACAAGAAAAAATGTCTGTTGTACTTTCCGCCGCGCGTAAAAACGAGAATGGACAACCGCAAAATGGCAGAAGAAATCGTCCGATTGGTGGATGCCTGCCACGGCCATGCTCTGGTGCTGTTCACGTCTTACCGCCAAATGGCAGAAGTCCGCGCATTGACGGACGGCCAGTGGCCGTACCCAACCTATCAGGCGTGGCGCAACGGCGGCAAAATCATCCAGAAGTTCAAGCAATCCGGCAACGGTGTGCTGTTTGCCGCTGGCTCCTGCTGGGAGGGCATCGACTTTCCCGGCGATATGGTATCTTTGCTGATTATCGCAAAACTGCCGTTCCCGATACCAGACCCGGTCAGCGACTATGAGCGTAAGCAGTACCCGAATCTGCACGACTATATAAAAGCCGAAATTATCCCCGAAATGCAGAAGAAACTGCGACAAGGCTTTGGACGTGCCATCCGCACGGAGCAGGACTCTTGTGTGGTCGCTATTCTGGACGAACGTGCGGGTATCGGCGGCAAGTACCATGACGCCGCACTGGCAGCGCTGCCGACTTGTCCAACCACCGAGAAAATCGAAGATGTGCAGCAATTTATCCGGGAGCAGAAGCGCCCGGATTACTTTTTGTGAAAAGAGGAACCTGAGATGTACCTTATGCGAAACCACGATGTCTGGATTTATGTGCGCTGCGCCAACAGCGATCCGCGCATTGCCTTTGACCGGCTATATGACCTTATCGACGAAGCCGCCGGACACGGTTTTCTTGTGCGCGGCACATCTTTTGACCATTGCAGCGGAAACACCTTGAAAGACCGCATCGGTCTGCGCACCATGCTGGACGCAGTAGAGAACGGTCAGATTGAAGCCGTGATGGTACGCGATTTGGAGCAAATCAGCCGCAACAGCTACATACTAGTAGGAGTTATTGAAATTCTGCGTCAGAATGATGTCTACCTTATTACCACTGAATGTGACCTGAACGCCGAACTCATCAACAGCGGTCTGGAACGCTTTGTCGGCGACCGCTTCACGCGGGCATCCTTTGGAAAGCCGCGCTTTGATGTAAGGCTTCCGTTGATGGATCAATTCTGAGGTGCGCCCATGAAAGAATACAGAATTTGGGCGTTCGCCCGCAGTGCAGCACCGAACCTGCCCGCATTGGAAGAACAGCTTGCCGATGTCATGCGCGAAGCCGACAGGCGCGGCTACATCATTGTGAATTCCTGCATGGAGCAGAAATACGGCACCGAATTTTGGCGTCCGGCCTTGTTCGCCATGCTTACTGCTGTGCAGCAGGGGCGTGTCAACGCCATCATGGTGCAGAGCCTTGACCGGTTGAGCCACGACATTACAACCTTGTACCGCATCCTGCGCTTTCTGCAAAATTACGGTGCAGTGCTGATTACGACCGAAACCAATCTACGATATGAACTCTTTCTGACGGGGCTGGAGAACAGACTATTGAGCCGCCCTAAGAAAAGAAAGCCTGTATGGGTATGTGAGGAATGCGAAGATGGAAATTCTTGAAACAAAAAGGGGAAAGAGCGGCGTACAGAGCATCGTTGTTCGCTGCGGCGAGTACACCGCCGAACTGACCTTTTGCGAAAACTGTGAAACGGACGTTATGATTCCTATTAAAGAGCTGATTATGTCTGCATACGATCTGCGCAAGCAACGGGAAGAACAGGATAATTGGTAGAAATGTGGCCGGTTTTGGCGACGGTTCTTCTCCGTTTTGGTGAATAGCTTTCCTTATTATAATAGAGTATTGTTTGTGTTGCGAAAATGCACCAACCATTTCCGCAACATGAACAGCGAGGTGAAACTTATGATATGCGTAGACCAGAATGGGCAAGCCGTTGAAATCTCGGTGGCTGACCAGATGTGGCTGGACGATGCCTACTTTAAGGAAAAGCAACTGCGGTTAGGTACAGATGCCCCGCGCGCTGCACTGGCCTACCGAGTATCCACAAAAGGACAGGTAGACCATGACGACATCCCGATGCAGAAAATTGACTGCCGAAAGTTCGCGCAAAAGCAAGGGTGGCGGGTGGTAAAAGAGGTGGCCGAAAAGGGCGTCTCCGGTTCTAAGGTGTCAGCTTCAAAACGCGATGCCATCCAGCAATTGAAAGAAGAAGCCGCCAACGGCGAATTTGATATTCTGCTGGTCTATATGTTTGACCGTCTCGGACGAATCGAAAGCGAAACACCCTTTGTGCTGGAATGGTTCGTCCAGCATGGCATCGAAATGTGGAGTACCCACGAAGGTCAGCAGAAAATCGAGACACATGGCGATAAGTTGATGAACTACATCCGCTTTTGGCAGGCGGCAGGGGAGTCGGAGAAAACATCCATCCGAACCCGCGATAGGATCCGCCAAATCGTATCCAGCGGTCACTATACAGGTGGTTTTGTGTGCTATGGTTATCAACTGGTAGACCAAGGCCGACGGAACAAGCGGGATAAGCCAGTCATGGATCTGGTCATCAACGAGGAAGAAGCTACATGGGTTCGGGAACTCTTTTATAAGGTTATCCAAGAAGGCACCAGCGGATATGCTCTGGCTGAAATGTTAAATAACCGAGGATTGCGTACCCGTGCCGGAGCAAAATTCCAATCGAGTAACATACTCCGCATTATCCGCCACGAGGGATATACAGGTTACATCATTACGAAAAATGCCCGCTCGGAATACATACCGGAATTGCAGATCATTGACCAAGAAACATTCGAAAAAGCCAATGACATTATCAGCCGACGCAGCGCAAAGACAGCGCAAGACAGGCGAATCGCCCATACCAGCCAGAACCCGACGCTGCTGGCGGGTATTGTCTACTGCGCCCACTGCGGAGCGAAGATGTCCGGCTTTATGCACACAGACCGCTACAAATTGGCGGATGGTAGTATCCGCGAAAAAGTCCAGCCCAAGTATAACTGCTTTCAGCGCGGCCAACGCAACAAAGGCGGCAGAGACTGTGATGGGCAAGCACTGTACCTTGCCGAGAGAGTGGATGCCATCGTCTTGAAAATTGTAGAGGAAGTATTCGAGCAAATCCGAGACACACCCTATTCCCAAGTGGCTGAGAATCGGATTCGACAGGAGTCGAACCTGCAAAAGACAAAACGTGCAGCAGCGGAGAAAAAGATAAAAGCCGCTCAGCACGCCCTGGAACGCTTTGAGGGTGAGATACTGAAATGCCTTGATGGAACAAGCAATTTTACCGAGGACATGATTGCCAAGCAAATCCGCCGATACCAACAGGAACTGGATGATGCTAAGGCAGAGTACGCGGAACTCCAAAATGCAAGGTTAAACGAAGCGGCTGAAATTCGGAAACTGCGTACTTACTACGATGACTTTAAAGGCTGGGCAGAAGAATTTGACACCGCTCCGCTGGAAATGAAACGAATGATACTGAGCCATCTGATTGATAGGGTAGAGGTCGGAAGAAAATACCAAGTTATTGTGAAGTTTAATATGAAGTACAGACAGTTTCTGGAATGCACAGCAGAAACTTACAATACAGAAATTGGTGCATAACAGAAAAGGCGGACTGTTCACGCAGGAAAGTGAATAGTCCACTTTTTGTGCTATGGACAGCACTATTGCAAAAAGTAAAGAAACAGCGTATAATAAAGGCAAGGGAAGGAGGCGCTTATCCCATGCAGCAGGAAGAAAATTATCTGGCGCAAAGCATATCCCAAGTAGATGCCGATGCCCGCTACGATGAAGGCGTTAAGCGTCTGCTTGCTAACAAAAGCATTTTGGCCGTTATTATGAAGGAGTGCGTTCCGGAATATCACGGCTGTACGGTGCGGGAGATTGCGGAGAAGTATATCGAGGGTGAACCGCAGATTGGCGCTGTCGGCGTGGACGCCGATGAAACAAACCGCAACGTATCTGCCACGATTCACGGCACGAATACGGAAGATGTGACGCTGACCGAGGGTACGATTCGCTACGATGTCCGCTTTTATGCCACAGCACCGAGCGAGGATGGTCTGATTGGGCTGATTTTGAACGTGGAGGCACAGAACCGCTACAATGCAGGGTATCCGCTGTTGAAACGTGCAATTTATTATTGCAGCCGTATGATCTCGGCGCAGTACGGCACGGAATTTACCAAAGGCGAGTACGGTAAAATCAAGAAAGTGTACTCGATTTGGGTATGTATGAACCCGCCGAAGAACCGCAGAAACACAATTACGCAGTATTCCATACAGGAAAAGCATATCATTGGTGATGCGGTTGAGCAAGTCAGAAACTACGACCTGATGAGCGCCGTGATGATTTGCTTGGGCGATGAGGACGACAAAAACTATGGCGGGCTGCTGAAATTCTTGGAAGTACTGCTTTCAGAAGAAAAGAGTCCCGAAACGAAGAAAGAAATATTAGAAACGGAATTTGATGTTCCGATGACACAAACGCTTGAAAGTGAGGTGCGCAGAATGTGCAATTTGAGCCAAGGTGTTATGGAAAGGGCAATGGAGAAGGGCGTTGCGAAAGGAATTGGCATCGGTGAAGAGAGGGGCGAGAACAAAGCAACTCTCAATGCGATTCGTAACGTGATGGACAGCTTTAAAGTGTCTGTCGATGCAGCAATGGATGCGTTGCATATTCCTGAAGCTGATCGCGCCAAATATAGAGCCATGCTCCAAAGTTAAAAAGAAAATTGAAAGCCGGTTGCAATGCAAAGCAACCGGCTTTTGCTTAATATATCGCGCATGATGTGAATGCTAATATATACTTGAGCCACTTTCCAGCAAAATGACAGCGAATATTTGAGCCACCTAATGGCTTCCCGTATAATAGATGTAGACTACTATGCGGGAGGCGATAGAAAGGTGGTCACATCGGTGGATGTCTACAAATCAATCCGCGCGCTGCAACTTGAAGGAGTAACCAGTCAGCGTGCAGCAGCTAAAATTCTGGGAATTTCTAGAAACACAGTCAAGAAATATTGGATGGGCGACGCAGTTCCATGGGATCGGAAAGCCTACCAGCGAGAAGCCTCTGTCATAACGCCAGAAGTAATGAATTACAGGAACCTTGAAAACAGAATAGACGTAACTATCCGAGAAGGATAGATGTCCACAGAAGCGGTCACCTCTACCGGGTGGCTGGCACAGGAAAGTAGTACGCAGGCAAGAGTCCTGAAGCAACCTTTCTGATTATCCTCTGGTTTCAGGGGATAGAGCGACAAGACACGCCCGTGCCTGACGAAATATAGGTACGGAAGGGCAGAGAATAGAACCTGGCCTATGGGTAAGGCAGATGTGCAGCAAGTAGAACCGCAGTGAGCGATTGCAGCAAAGGTTTTGAAAATTTGTGTTGTTGCTCAACTTGTTATTGCAATTTGCATAATAGAACTAGAGAATAACTCTTTCAATGGCGGGGGCAACCTCGCCATTTTGTGTATTCTACAAACTGATGGGAAAATGGATATGGCGAAAACTCCAAAAAATTCGCTGGATATTTGGGGAATATGTCAATGCGGAAACATTCCTGTTATGGTATAATAATCTATATGAAGGATAATCTCTAATTATCATTCGAAGTATTATGTGCATATCGGGAGAGAAAATATGAAAACAGATCAAACACGTATATGCAAGCTTATTAAAGAATGATGAGAATGACAGGCAAACAAGTCTGCAATTATTATAATGAGTTTCTGGGGGGCAACGAGGTTGGTTTACATTCTATCCTTCAAAAGCGAGCTATTTTAGCGGAACTGTGCGAAAGGCGGAAGTAGGTAGAAGATATAATGTGACCAAAGGAAAGTCATGAAGCGTATGTGAGAGATAGGTATTATACAGTGGAGCGATTGCATACCGGTAAAGAAATAATAAAAGAATCTTGCAATAGTTCTGATGCGTGAATATCCTACTTGTGGTATAATATGAGTATATAAATTATGAGATAGTGTCCGTGTTATATGATACGAAATATAGAACTCTGAGGAGTTGAACCATGATATGGGAGATTCTACAGAAAAAAATTTGAAGAGTTATAGGAATAGTGAACTGAAGTGGTTTCTGCTCGCCAATATTCTTTTAATGTTGGTAACATCTGGTGGATTAAAATTTGATTCCCAAGACGCTAATGTGTTCTCATTTATAAGTGAAATTATTAGTATTACAGCTGTATCTTCTTGCGCGTACATCTTGACTTTTATTTTTGACTCAATTCTTCCCCCGATTTTTAAAGTGAAACTAATATTTTGGTGGAAGAAACAACCAAGTTGTACCATTTTTACAGATATGCTTAAAAACCTTCAAGATAATAGATTTACGCTGTCCACTGTTCTAGAGAAATATAACGACATTTATGTGATAATCGATAATCTGCCAAAAGGCATTGACCAAACCCCGTATTGGTATTCCATCTATGAGCGCAATAGAAGTAACCCTATTGTTTTTGGTTCAAATCGAGATTATTTGTTGCTAAGAGATATGCATGCACAGATGGTGATGCTGATGGTTGTATATGTTGCCCTTGTGCTTGTTACTGGTTTGATGGATTTTTCTGAACCGTTTATTTTTTATATCCTTTTTATGATTGGCGCACTTAATGTTGGTGCCCGTGTTCAAGGCAAGCGGGTTGTATATAATGTTTTATCTGTTGATATCAATGCGAAAAAGGATGAATGACGGTCTGAAAAATTAAGAAAGGGTGTTTAAAATGGTTGATTGGATATACGACGATAAATGTGCGTCTGCTTGTTTCTTCAGGAGCTCCGTTCAACCCCCAAAAAGGAAAATGATGCTGCAGATAACGCAAAAATGTAACCTACATTGTGCGCATTGCTTTGCGAATGCAAGTGGAACAGGAACTGAAATGTCTTTGGAGTTGATACAAAATAAGATACTCCCGCAGCTTTTAAAAAACCAGGTGGTTAAAATTACTTTGACCGGCGGCGAACCGCTCTGTAACCCGCAAATTAAAGATATTGTTCAATTATTGCTAGACAACCATATTGGAGTAAGTATTTGTACAAATGCAACGCTAATTGATACGGCATGGATTGCTTATCTTTCAAAATATGAAAATGTACATTTTAATGTCAGTTTGGACGGTATGAGATTAGAATCGCATGGAAGATTTAGAGGAAATCTTTCGATAGAGATGTTCGATAAAATTATATCTACAATAACAACTTTAGGACATTACAAACTTCTAAATGGCATTTTGACTACGCCCAACACTTACGCTACCATTGATGAATATATTGATCTATGCTGTTTTGCTAAAAAGGTAGGAGCACATTATGTCCTTATGAATCCTTTGTCTCCGTTTGGAAGAGGAGTAAAGACACAACAGTTAGCTTATACAAATAATGAAATGTGTTTGTTGAAAAAGCAAACAGAACTGCTTGCGACGGATAACTTTCAAATTGTTTATATACGTTTCCCTAATAATGAGCAGAAACCTATTGGAAAATGTCCTATTGGATCTGTTCTATATGTTTTCACAAATGGCGATGTGGCAATATGTCCTTATATGGTTTTTGCTGCGAATGGTGAAAATAGATATAATGCAAAGGACTTTATTTTGGGGAATATTTTTGGTAATGAAGAACTGGACTTATCCACCGAGATAAAAAAATTCATAAAGCATTATTTAATGCAAAACACTGCTTATAAGAATTGCGGAGCATGTAGTAAGGGGTGCTACGCCATCAAAATATCTAACGATCAAGACCTTTCAGATTGCGATTTTGATATATGTCCTTTAGCAGGGAGTAAAACAAAATGAGAAAAGGATTGTTTATAAGTGTCGATGGCCCTAATGGCGCGGGAAAAACAACATTTATTCGTACACTGGTGGAAAATTTAAGCGTCAATTATGATGTTTATGATACTAGAGAACCATCACCTACTTCATTTGGGACTTTTGTTAAAAAGAATGAAGGGGGGCTAAAAGGTATGCAGTATGCCCAATTAATATGGGCTGATCGACATTACCATCTACAAACGTGTGTGCAACCACAACTTTCTTTAGGAAAGATTGTAGTATGTGATCGTTACATAGATTCTAGCTTTGTACTGCAAGGGTTTGATGGCGTTTCGGAAGAGCAAATATGGGAACTTAATAAATCGTTTTTACGGCCGGACCTTAATATTATATTACTTGCAGATCCTGAAATTTTACAGAAAAGATTGCAGAAGAGAGAAAGTCTTTCGGCGTTTGAAAAAAGAATGACGCGAGAAGAAGAAATATATATGTATAGAAAAGCCATTGACTTTTTAAGCAGAAAAAATATACCACATATTATTTATATGAATAACACATATGATGAGTTGCAAAAAAACCTTAAAGATGCAACCATTAGAATTCATGAAATGACGGGGTAATTGGTATGAGCTTACTTAAAGTTATGACTCTAAATATAGGAAATCCTTCACTTCAGCGTGTTCAAAAGCAGATTGATTGGTTGGAAACTAGAGATGAGGATGTTTTTGTCTTGACAGAAACGAAGTTGAGTCAGGGCTGCTTATATCTGGAAGAGTATTTTGGTGAAGTGGGTTCTACGTTGTTTGATTATGGGAAGGAACCTAAATTCCATGTTTTTTTCCCGAAATCTCAAACAGAAGATTTAGGAGTTATGATTTTAAGTCGATTCCCAATATTATCGACAGAGTCTTGTTTTGAAAAAAGTAGTCCTTATTATTCAAGGCTAATCAATGTCTGCCTTGATTTCTATGGGAATAAAGTGGGTGTTATGGGATTATATGTCCCGTCGAGAGATTCTTCAGCAGAAAAAATAAAACGTAAAAAGCAATTTGTAATTGACTATTTGAACTATTTAAAGCAACTCGGCGGAAAGAAAGAAATACCATATGTAATTTGTGGCGATTTGAATGTCTTAGAAGAGAAGCATGTTCCGCGCTATCGAAATTTTTTGAAGTGGGAGTATGATTTTTATGGCCGTTTTAGCCATTTTGGCTATACGGATGCATTTCGGTTGTTACATCCGACAGAAAATGAATATAGCTGGGTAGGGCGGACAAATGACGGTTACCGTTACGATCACTGCTTTGTATCCAAAGAAATATCCAAGCGTGTTGTTAAATGTTGCTATATACATGAAACTCGTAAGATTCCGATTACAGATCATTCTGCGCTAACGCTGACCCTTGACTTTTAACTTGCCACCTCAAAACATTTTGTTGGGAAATTCTACGCGGTCTATGACAATCAGGTTGCGGTTAATGATGGCTTTGAATATAAATAATGGTATAGAAAACTGTCAAGTATCTGTATCATATACGTGTGCAAATAGTCGGTTTGGCTGGAAAGGATTGAGTATGCAATGCCTATAACGGTAAATGTTGCAGGGCAGGTTGGACAAATAAGGCTTCCCACTTCAAAGGCGCTATGGCCTCTATTTGAAACAGTTATTAATTCTATTCAGTCACTTGAGGAAAGTGACACAAAGAAAAAAGTGATTGTTATTGATGCTTTGCGTCCAGAACATACGCAGCTTAAAACTGGGGAACAGGGGCGTACTATAATGGCTAAAGAGCGAAAGGTGGATGATGTGTAAAAAGATTTAAAGCACAAAGACACCAGCATAATAACCATGAGTACGCGCAACTAAGGAGAGCAACTGACTCTTAATCAGTGGGTCCTGGGTTCGAGTCCCCGATGGTGCACC